>Ga0247809_1000045_pt1 | contig 86141 bp, 76 predicted proteins | sample UWRJL104311B1_FD_180951 | JGI IMG/M metagenome (GOLD analysis project Ga0247809, IMG submission 180951) | Plant litter microbial communities from Arlington Agricultural Research Station in Wisconsin, United States - UWRJ-L104-311B-1 | ecosystem: Environmental > Terrestrial > Plant litter >... | reverse complement strand
CAGGCAAAAAGATTTGAATGTGACAATAGATTAGCAGTCATAAAAGCCCCGTAAGAATGTCCTCCAACTGCTACTTTTTTACGGTTAATATATCCTAAAGCATCAACTGCATTTATTGCTGCTTCGGCATTATCAACTAATTGTGTGATAAAGTTGTCATTCGGTTCTGTTGTTCCTTCACCAATAATAGGAAAGGCAGCATCATCCAAAACTACATATCCTTTTGTTGCCCAATAAACAAATGAACCATAGTAAGGAAACGTAAATTCATTTGGATTTTGACTTGTTTGTCCCGCACTGCTTTTGTCTTTATATTCTGCAGGATAAGCCCAGATCAATAGGGGCAGTTTTTCTTTTTTGGTTTTGTCATATCCGGCAGGCAAGTACAAAGTTCCGGACAATTCAACACCATCTTTTCGTTTGTATTTGATTACTTCCTTGCTGACATTTTTAATGCTTTCAAACGGATTTTTAAAAGTTGTAATCGGAGTCAGGTTGTTTTGTTTTTTGATGTTTCTGAAATAATAATTCGGATAGTCATTTTTTGATTGAATCTGAACTAAAACTTTTCCGGTTTTAAAGTCTTCAATTTCAATTATATCTTCTTTTTTATCTTTGTATGTTGAAGTATAAAGACGTTTTGTTTTTAATGTTTTTAAATCAAATTCATCAATAAAAGGAAATTGCCCCTCTTTTGTGAAACCTTCTCCAATTCTGTAAGCATTGTCATTTTCGATTGCTAAAACATATTTGTTGTATTCGTTTTTTCTGGTTTCAAAGACACCCGGGTCAGCATAAATGTCCTGGGAATTCCTGTCTGAAATTACTTTTGGCTGCAAGTCAGGATTGGAAGGATTTATCAGGTAGGTTTTTGTATTACGAGTATCATACCATTCGTCAGAAAGAATTGCTGAAGTATCATTACCCCAGGTAATACCATTAAAGCGTTGAGGTACTTTTACCAGTGTGGTTGCATTTTTGTTGAATGGAGCTTCCCATAGAAAAACTTCATCTCTAAAATCAACTTTATTGGCTGGATTTCCTTCATCTAAAGCGACTACATATGATAAAGTAGCCGGTTTGTCATTTCTCCATGCCATTTCTCTTTTTCCTTTTCTAACTGCCATGAAGCCTTTTGGAATTACTTCATTTAACGGAACCTCATTTACGACGTTAATTTCTGCTCCATTTTTATCATAGACTACTGTTTTAGAAGGGAATCTGTTTAAAGGAACAACATAAGAAAAAGGTTTTTGAATAGTAGTCAGCATGATGTAATTTCCATCAGGAGAGATTCTTTCTCCAGCATACATTGCAGCTTCTTTGAATAAAGCAGCAGTTCCGTTTATATTGACTTTGTATAATTCAGAGGTAATGATGTTTTCAAAATTAGTTTCATCATTTTTGTTTTTCAGCATATCAGGGTAAGTTCTGTTTTGAGATTTTTCTCCTGAAGTGTTTGAAATAATAGGACCAGTTGGCAAATCCTTTTTAGAGTCCAATAAAGGCTGTCTGTTTTTAGGCAGCATTTTAACCAAAATAGTTTCGCTATCCAGAAACCAGCTGAACGGATTTCCAAGATTAGCATTTACGTTTGCTTCCGTTAACTTGGTTGCTTTGGCACTGGCAACATCTAATACCCAAAGTTCCACTCCTGAATTGGTGGTGTGTGAAAACAAAATTTTCTTGTCGTTTGGTGACCAAAGCACATTACTTATTTTAGGATTCTGGGGCATACCTGAAACTTGAATCTCGTCTTTGCCATTAATTTTACGTATTTTAAAATTGTTAATATACGTTACAGTACTCGAAATATTCGTGATAGGATTAATTCTTAGTCCACCCAAACGAAGTTCTTCCTGATTTAAATCATCTAAGGTTTTATATGTGCTTCTGTAAGACAAAAGCATGTATTCTTTTTTAGTGTCCATTGATACTGTCGGTGCTCTTTCATAATCAGCCAAATCCAAAATAGACTTGGATGGTTTTTGATAGGTAAGGTTTTCTTGCGCAAAAGCAATACAGCCAATGTTTAAAAATAGCAGCAGGCTAATCTTTAATTTCATAAGTTTAGTTTTTATATGTTTAAAATCGAGGATATTTCATTAGTCTAAAGTATTGTAATTTTGTTACATTTCTGATGTAGTAGTATTCTTTTTTCGATTTATTAAACAAAATTACATTTTGAAAATCCATAAATAGCTGCACAGTTTTTTTTAAAGGATATATTGAATTGTTAATTACGAAAAAAGTAGTAATTTGTACGCTAATGTTTTAAAGTATGTTTAAATTTGCAGTCCAATTTTTTAACAAATAATAAAAAGAATATGTATCACTCAAAAATAGCGGGCTTAGGATATTATGTTCCTTCAAATGTGGTGACAAATGATGATTTGTCGAAGATTATTGATACCAATGACGAATGGATTCAGGAGCGAACCGGAATTCAGGAACGAAGACATATTATTCGTGGAGAAGATACGACAACCTCAATGGGGGTAAAGGCCGCTAAAATAGCTATCGAACGATCAGGTGTAGCCAAAGAAGATATTGATTTTGTAGTTTTTGCAACATTAAGTCCGGATTATTATTTTCCTGGGCCGGGTGTTTTAGTACAGCGTGACTTAGGTTTAAGAACGGTTGGAGCGCTTGATGTTAGAAATCAGTGTTCCGGATTTGTTTACGCTATTTCAGTTGCTGACCAGTATATCAAAACAGGAATGTATAAAAACATTTTGGTCATTGGTTCAGAAGTACATTCAACCGGTTTGGATATGACGACTCGCGGTCGTGGAGTTTCTGTGATTTTTGGAGATGGGGCAGGAGCAGCTGTTTTAAGCCGTGAAGAAGATCTGACAAAAGGAATTTTATCAACACATTTGCACTCAGAAGGTCAGCATGCCGAAGAATTAGCATTGCAGGCACCGGGAATGGGAGCACGTTGGGTAACGGATATTATAGCTGATAATGATCCGAATGATGAGAGTTATTATCCTTACATGAATGGGCAGTTTGTATTTAAAAATGCAGTTGTTCGTTTTGCAGAAGTAATCAATGAAGGCCTGGAAGCAAATGGATTGCAGGTTTCTGATATCGATATGCTTATTCCGCATCAGGCGAACTTGAGAATTTCACAATTCATTCAGAATAAATTTAAATTATCGGACGATCAGGTTCATAATAATATTCAGAAATACGGAAATACAACCGCAGCCTCTATTCCAATTGCTTTGACAGAAGCCTGGGAGCAGGGAAAAATCAAATCAGGAGATACAGTTGTTTTAGCCGCTTTTGGTAGTGGATTTACGTGGGCAAGTGCAATTATTAAATGGTAATGAGTTTTATTTTTATATAATTTAAACCTGCTTCAATTTAGCAGGTTTTTTTATATTTGAACGGGAACCTGAAATCTGGAATTTAAAACTAGTCAATGGAAAAAAGCCAATTAGAAATAGCCTGTTTTAATTATGAGTCGGCTTTAATAGCTCAGGAAAATGGTGCTAAAAGAATAGAATTGTGCGAAAACATGCATCTTGGAGGTACAACACCTAACTCTATTTTGACGTTTCGTGTTCGTGAGAAAACCTTAATAAAAATGCACGTAATTATAAGGCCAAGAGGTGGTGATTTTGTTTATTCTGATGAGGAATTTGCAGAAATGAAACAAGATATAAAACAGCTGAAAAAGTTACGAGTGGATGGTTTTGTTTTTGGAATTTTAAATGCGGATGGCAGTGTAAATAAAAAACAAAATCAGGAGTTAATTCACTTAGCCGGTTCATTGCCTTGTACTTTTCATCGTGCATTTGATGTTGTGAAAAATGTTGAACAATCTCTAGAGGATGTAATTGATTGTGGTTTTAAAACTATTTTGACTTCTGGTCAAGGCAGAAATGTAGCAGAAGGAATTTCGGTATTGGAGAAAATTCAGAAATTAGCCAGAGACAGAATTGTAATTATGCCAGGAGGAGGTTTGAGATCGTCAAATATTCAATTATTGAACGAAAAATTAAAACCCACTTTTTATCATTCATCAGCGATTACAGAGGAGAAAGAAACTGCTGATCCGATTGAGGTAAAAGAATTATTATTAAATTTATAAAATCAAAAAGCCTGAAGTGTTGAAACTTCAGGCTTTCTTTTTCTACAAGAACTAATTCAAAAATATTAAAATTTCTTAACAAGAGTGGAGACTAAAACATTCCACCACCACCTTTATTGGTATTATCTTCTCTTTGTTTGCGCTGTAAAGTTTTGCTTTTTCCACTACCAAAGTTATACGTTAAACCTAAGTAAACCGTTTGGCTTTCCCAGGTAAATTCACCTGTTTGAGGATAAGGATGCAAACTGTCAAACGCATATTTCATTGTATTGAATACATCATTAAAACGTAAGCTTAAATTCATTTTGCTGTCTAACAAAGTATATCGCATTCCCGTATCAATCTTGTACATTTCTTTTCTGTTGTTCTGAATTTCATTAACAGGTCCTCTGTAAAATCCAAATAATAAGAAACTGATACGTTTGTTAGCTTTAAAATTAGAGTTTAATCTGGCGTTGAATGCAGATGTGGTTACATTTTTTTCCTCGAAAATGTTTTCATTTTCAGAAGGATCAAATGTTGAAACAATTCCTCTTTGTTTAATACTCGAAAAATCAACAGATGGCTGCAGATCCCACCATTTTGTAATTTTATAATTAGCAGATACCTCAAAACCGTAAGATGTATTACTATCATTATTGATAAAAGTCATGATTTGCCTTTCATTTGCAGGATCTGTTTCATCAGGATAGATTACCCTGCTAATTTGATCATTGGTTCTTCTAACGAAAACACCAGTTGTAAAACTTCCTTTTTCAAGTGTTTTAGTATAATTCAATTCAACTGAGTTTGTAAATTGAGGTCTTAATTCCTGATTACCAAATGAAGTAACTAACGGGGTTGAGAATTCACGAATAGGTTTTGTCTGTTCTAAACTCGGGCGGTCAACACGACGGCTGTAACTTAACTGCAACGTGTTTTTATCTGTCAGATTATATGTTAAATAAGCCGAGGGATATAATGTAATGTAGTCATCATCAAATTTTACGTTTCCAAAATTCAAGTTGGCAGTTACGTTGTAACTTTCAAAACGAGCACCCAGCTGATAACTAAATTTTTTAAATTTCTGCCCAAAAGTTACATAAGCAGAATAAATATCAGTGTCATACGTATAATTTGAGATCTGATTTTGACCAGGATCTTCAGCATTTACTCTGTTGTAATTGTTTTCTGTTCTGGTTAATCTTGCTTCAGCTCCTGCTTCAAGAGTTGTTTTGTCATTCAAAGGATTTACATAATCAACATTTAAAGTGCTTAGATTTTGGTCATCTTTAATAAAATCAGAATAAACAACATTGTTAACTGAATTTGCAGTGTTTGTGGTTTGAGTATCAAAAAATGCATTTTGGTCTCTTTTAGAATCACTGTAATTTGCTTCAAAATCTAAAGTGTGTCCTTCTTTTTTAAATATATGTTTATAAGCTAAGTTGTAAGTTCCAGTTTTGCTTGGTCCGTCATATTGAGATCTTTGAAAAATATTTAAGATATCGGGATTATTGAAATAACCAATATCAGTATTTATATTTCCAGTCCCGTCAAATTTATTTTGATTCGTATAAAATGAGATTGTGTTGTTATCATTGATAAAATAATCCATTCCAATTTTATATAAATAGGATTCATTATCGTTTGAAATGTCAAGTCTTTGCTGAATGTCTTGCGCATCTAATCTCAAGATTTCTCCTTCATTAAAATATGTGCCAAAATTTTGACCCACATTTCCAAAGAAATTTACTTTTCCTGTTTTGTAATTTAAATCTAAAGACTGATTGTATTTGGCCGTTTCTCCAAAAGTAATTCCGCCACTGTAACTTCCATTAAAACCTGTATTAGCATTTTTGTGTAAAATGACATTGATGATTCCGGACATTCCTTCCGGATTGTATTTTGCACTTGGATTTGTTATCAGTTCAATTTTTTTGATAGAAGTAGATGGAATCTGTTTTAACAATTGAGAAGGATCAATATTACTTGGTCTGCCGTCAATTAAAACACGAACATTCGAATTTCCGCGAAGCGAAAGTTTTCCGTCCTGATCTACATTCACAGATGGAATATTGTTCATAATATCTGATGCTGAAGCACCGGCTGTTGTTAAATCTTTTCCGACAGTAATGACTTTTCGGTCAATTTTTTGCTCAATGGTAGAGCGCTCACTAATAATATTTACGCCTTTTAGCTGCGTTGCTTCTTCTTCAAGGCTTACTTTAAGAGTTGCTTCTTTTTTATTGTCGCTTAAAATTACGGAACCAATATATTTTCTAAATCCAATATATTGAACTTCTACTGTGTAGCTTTTTAGAGCTAAATTTTTTATTGTAAAGTCTCCATTGTCATCTGTATTTATACCGGAAACTACTTTTCCATTGTCTTTGATTGTAACAGAGGCATAGGAAATTGGTGCATTGTTAGATTTTTCAGTAATCTTTCCGGAAACTGTTCCCGAATTTTGTGCCTGAGCTGTTGTCATTACACCCAGTAATGCGAACAGAAAAATTTTTAATTTCATAATGAAGTAATTGATTATTTTGATTGATTGATGATGATTATTTGTTTTGATTAATTTTTAAGAATGAATTTTAAAGTTGCTATTAAGACTCTTGTCGTGTAGATATGTTACAGGTTTTTTTAAATATTTTTTAAGTATTTTTATGAAGGCCTGTTTTATAAGAGATTAAGCGTTTCGTTTTTTTAATAATTTAAAGACTTAAATAGGGTCTGTTATTTTAAAATTCTTAATTTTTTGTAGTTTTTTATATCTTTTTCGTTTTCTGTAATTGACGAATAAGCAGTATATTTGCTCACTTTAAAATAAGTTCACATGTCATTATTACAAATTCTTACTCCCTCTATACAAAAAGCAATACAAGCGTTATTTGATGTTACTATTGATAAAATCGAGTTTCAGACTACACGAAAAGAGTTTGAAGGAGATATTACAATGGTGATATTCCCTTTACTGAAAGTAATTAAAAGCAATCCTGTTGAATTAGGAAATAAAATCGGGAATTACCTGGTTGAAAATGTTACTGAAGTAGCACGATTTAACGTGGTTTCAGGCTTCCTGAATATTGTTATTGCGGATAGTTACTATCTGGATTTCTTTAATGGAATAAAAGATAATACTAAGTTTGGATATGTAACACCAAATCCCGATGACCGTGCAATTATGGTTGAGTACTCATCGCCCAATACGAATAAACCCTTGCACTTGGGCCACGTTCGTAATAATTTGTTAGGATATTCTGTGGCTGAAATTATTAAAGCTTCTGGTAAAAAAGTATACAAAACCCAAATCATCAACGACCGTGGTATTCATATTTGCAAATCGATGCTGGCATGGGAAAAGTTTGGAAAAGGTGAAACTCCGGAGAGTTCATCTTTAAAAGGAGATAAATTAGTTGGGAAATATTATGTTGAGTTTGATAAAGCTTATAAAACTGAAATAAATCAATTAATTGAAACCGGTAAAACGGAAGAGGAAGCAAAAAAACAGGCGCCAATTATTATTGAGGCTCAGGAAATGCTTAAAAAATGGGAAGCAGGAGACGAAGAAGTAATGGAACTTTGGAAAAAAATGAACCAATGGGTTTATGATGGTTTCGCCACAACTTATGATAATCTGGGTGTTAATTTTGATAAATATTATTACGAAAGCAATACCTATTTATTAGGTAAAGATGTTGTTCAGGTGGGACTTGACAAAGGTGTTTTCGAAAAAGACCCGGATGGTTCTGTCTGGATTGATTTAACCGATGAAGGTTTAGATCGTAAAATTGTTTTGCGTTCAGATGGTACTGCGGTTTATATGACACAGGATATTGGAACGGCAATCCAGCGTGTAAAAGATATGCCGGATGTTGGCGGAATGGTTTATACAGTAGGTAACGAACAGGACTATCACTTTAAAGTGTTATTCCTTATTCTGAAAAAATTAGGTTTTGACTGGGCTTCGAGTTTATACCATTTATCATACGGGATGGTTGATCTGCCTTCAGGAAAGATGAAAAGCCGCGAAGGAACAGTTGTAGATGCTGATGATTTGATGCAGGATATGACAGATACAGCCAAACAAATTTCTGAAGATTTAGGAAAACTGGACAGTTATTCTGCTGAAGAAAAAGCCAAATTATATAAAACGATTGGTCTGGGTGCCTTAAAATATTACATTTTAAAAGTAGATCCGAAGAAGCGTATTATGTTCAATCCTGAAGAATCTGTTGATTTTGCCGGAAATACAGGCCCTTTTATTCAGTACACTTATGCGAGAATTCAATCCATTATCCGTAAAGCTGATTTTGATTTTTCTGCTAAAACTAATATTGAAGAATTACACGAAAAAGAGAAAGAACTGGTAAAACAACTTGAATTGTTTCCGGAAGTTATTCAGAATGCTGCTCAAAATCACAGTCCGGCCTTAATTGCAAATTATACTTATGATTTGGTAAAGGAGTACAATTCTTTTTATCAATCCGTACATATTTTAGGAGAAGCTGATTTGACTAAAAAGATTTTCAGAGTACAGCTTTCCCAGAAAGTATCCGAAGTTATAAAAGCTGCATTTACATTATTAGGAATAGAAGTCCCGGAGAGAATGTAAATTCAATAATATCAAAATGAGCCGATAGTTAATCTAGTCGGCTCTTTTTTTATGCAATAGTTTTTCGAATAGAAATAGTAGTAAATCTTAAAAATGTTGTAAACAAATTATCGTTTATAAAAAGATGAATTAAGATTAGCAGGTATTAATTTTATAACTATGTTTACGGTAAGAAAATGATTTATAAATTTGTCTAAACAATAAATTGAAATCTATTAATTCAGGAATAATATATCGAGGATGCTGAAAATCGTAAGAGTAAGCAATAATTTTAACCTAACATCAAATGATTAAAAAACAAACTTTTTTATTAATGCTTTTTTTAGCATGCTTCACAATTAATGCACAGGAATTGGTTGCACCTTCTTATGGCTTTTCTCACAGTGAAACAGCCTATATTACTTTGGCAGATGGAACTGAAATCAATGGAACTATTAAAGACATTGATAGAGACGAGGGATTAATAGAGTATATAAAACTGCAGGACGGAGCAGGAAAAAAACACAAATTAAAACCGGAAGATATAAAATTTATGTATTTGCCACCAAGTGGACTTGATAACTTAGGAAAGAAATTAAATTTTGTTTCCGATTTCAAAAAATGGAATAATGAAAAACTAAACCAGACTTATTTAAATGATGGTTATGCCTATTTTGAAACTACAGATGTGAAGATTAAAAAGAAAAATTCTAAATTATTAATGCAGCTTCTTAATCCTTCATTTAGCAAGGAATTTAGAATTTATTGTGATCCTTACGCAAAAAAAACGGCTTCATTAGGAATTGGCGGAGTGAAATTTGTTGGTGGAGATATTAAATCTTTCTACGTGGCAAAAAAAGATGAGCCTGCATTTCTATTAAAGAAAAAAGATTATAAAAAAGAATTTGTACCTTTATGGAAAAGCTGTGAAAAATTAATCGCAGAATCATCAGCAGATCCAAAATGGACTGATTTAACAAAGCATGTAATTACATATTCTGAGTGCGCAGAGTAATTTATATTTAAAAATAAAAAGAGCCGATAGTCCTAAAACTATCGGCTCTTTTACAACTAACACAAACATTTTTATTTTACGAACTTGTCGATAATTACATCCGTTTCAGCCTTTGTAGCATCGGGTTTCAAATCAAACAAAAGTGAATAAAGAGCTTTCTTCTCAACTTTAGCCTCTAAATTTAAGTCCTTGTGCCTGTCAAAAACAGTTTGCCATTTATCGCGAACATTTTTCCAAAGTGCATTGTTTGCTGCCCACCATTTCTGACCTGCGATACATTTAATATCCGGAACTTTTGTGTAAACATCCAATCCTTTTTCTTGTGCTAACAAGACATCTTTTCCACTGTCATCTCTGATCAGTTTATCATTGTCCTGCTCATGATTCCATCCTGTAGCAGTAATTTCATGAATGTTTCTTCTTTTTAAAACATTATAATCATTACGTTTGGTATGCTCTCTTCTTGGTAAAGGTGCATCTGTAATATTTGTCCAATAATCTTTACCGTCAACATGAACCCATGTTGCAGAACCTTCATATCTTGGACTGTCATCTACCTGATATACTTTTTGAGTCCATTGTCCTTTTACGGCTTTTTTATCCAGTTTTTGATATTTCCAGGAAGTGTTTTTGTTATAGGAATAAAGATCTGTGTTTTCGTAAAGCCAATCCTGTCTCCAGTGTTTGATAATCATGTCGTCACTTACTATCAATAAGTGCTGCATTACAATTTTATTTGGAGTATCCTCTACTAATTCAACCCATTCCAAAGCAGATTCATGTTTGGTTTGTGAAGGTTTATAAGTAGCCGAATCCTTAGCATACTGAAAAGTTTCAGCAAAATTAAATTTCACTTCATAACATCCACACATGGATTTGATTGATTTAATGTCTTGCTGTTTTTTATCCTGACTGAAAACAGCACTGCAAGCTATAGCCATAATGGCTGATAAATAGAGGCTTTTTGTAATCATAACTATTTTTTGGTTTAAATTTTTTTGGCAAATATATAAACTTTATTTAGAATAAATAAAAATAATAATTATATATTTGCGCTGTTATTAAGAATCAGTAAAAATAATGAAAATTAAAATTACCCTTTTTGCCTTGTTTTTCTTTTTTCAAATTTCATTTGCTCAGGAAATACAAAAAGATAGTATTTCTGCAAACGAGTTGTCAGAAGTTACGGTTACTACTGCTACAAGAACAGAAAGGGTTGTTTCCTCACTGCCATTTCCTGTTACCATTATTACATCGGAAGCAATTATAAAGTCAGGAGTTACCAGATTGAATGAAATTTTAAATGAGCAAACCGGAATAATTTTAATTCCGGATGAAAGTGGTTTCGAGGGTATCCAAATGCAGGGTTTAGATGCAGCTTATACGATGATTCTTATTGATGGTGTTCCACTTGTGGGAAGAACTTCTGGAGTTTTGGATTTGTCAAGGGTTTCTGTTGGAAATATTGAGAGAATTGAAATTGTAAAAGGTGCTTCCTCAGCTTTGTATGGTTCAGAAGCTATGGGTGGGGTCATCAATGTAATTACAAAAAAACCAACAGGTGATATGTTTTCAGGAAGTCTTTCCTACAGATATGCGACATTTAATACTAATGATGTTAATGCGAATGTTCTTTGGAAGAAGAAAAAATTTGGAGCTAATTTGTTTACTAATTTTTATTCATCTGATGGATATGATTTAGATAAAAGCACATCCCTGAAAAACGTAGAAGGATATTATAATACTACAATTCAGCCAAAATTATATTACGATTTTTCAGAAAATCTGAAATTAATTGTAAGCAATCGTTTCTTTAATCAGAAAGCGGATAATGTTGCTGAAATTGAATCTGAAATATATATTGGTGAAGCAAAAGAAAACGAATGGAACTCTCAAATCAAATTAGAACATAAATGGAATTCTAAAGTATATTCTGAATATGAATTATATACTACCAATTATAAAAATGATTCCTTTTTAAAGGATGAAAGTAATGTGCTATTTGAACAGGCATATTATGACCAATGGCTTTTTAGACCAGAAATCAGAACAACTTTTTCAATAAAAAATGACAAATTAACTACGGGGGTTGGTTTAAATTATGAAACCCTGGACAGAACCTATTTTGATAGTAATGTAAACTTTAATTCTCAATATGTTTTTGTACAATATGATTACAACCCATCAGGAAAACTGAATATTCTTGCCGGATTCAGATATGATAATCATAGCGAATACGCATCGCAATTTAGTCCGAAACTAGCGGTGAATTATAAATTTAATAATAATTTCTCTTTAAAATCTTCAATAGGTTACGGTTATAAAGCACCGGATTTCCGACAGTTATTTTTCGATTTTACTAATCCGTCAGTTGGTTATACTGTTTTGGGCTATAATGTTGCAGAGGATCGCTTAAATGAATTTGAAGAACAGGACCAGCTTTTATCAAGAGTTGCAGGAATAAGTTTTGAAAAACCATTAGAAGCTGAAAGTTCCATCAATTTTAATTTTGGAGGTTTTTACAAAAAAAACAAATTAAAAATAGATGTTAATGCTTTCTATAATTTGATAGATAATTTAATTGATACACAGGCTGTGGCTCAAAAAATCAACGGGCAGAATATTTTTAGTTATACCAATTTCGATAAAATATTCACTTATGGTGTAGAATTTAATTCCACTTATAGTTTTACCAAAGAATTTGTTGTGTCATTAGGGTATCAGTATTTAATAGCAAAAGACAAATCGGTTCTTGATAATTTTGGAGAACACCAATATATCCGAAATTCACAATTACAAACGGTTGAAATTAGTAAATCAGATTATTTCGGATTATACAATCGATCGAAACATACAGCCAATATTAAATTCGCCTATACAATTCCGAAAATAAAAACGGATATCAATTTGCGTGTTTTCTACCGAAGCAAATACGGAATGTTTGATACCAATAACAATAACATTCTGGACAAATACGACAAATTTGTAAATGACTATTTTCTAACGAATTTATCAATCTCAAAATACATAACAGATAAATTATTACTTCAGTCCGGAGCCAATAATTTATTTGATTATAAAGAACCAACCCAGATTCCTAACCTTGCAGGGAGACAGCTTTTTGCAAGAATTCAATATAATTTTTAATTAATATTTATTTAAACCCTTTACCATGAAAACAAATTTTTTAAAACTGTCTCTTTTAGCATTAGTAATTTTTACAGCATCTTGCAGTAGTGACGATGACAAAAACACAACTCCTCCAGTAGTTGTTACAACAAAAGTTTCTGACCTTCCAGCTCCACAAACAGGAGGGGGACAAGCTGGCCCAGCTAGTGGTGAATTCACAAAATTCAGTTTTTCTGAAAATAAAATTGTTACTACAGATAAATGGGACATAGCTTTTCGCGGTACAGTAATTATAGTTAATGGAGGGGCTAAATACAATGCAGCTGATACAGGTGAACCAGCAAGAACAGGATCAGGATCAGTGAGCATTGTGTCTGGAGCATTTGCCAGTGTTACAGCATTTCCAGCTGCATCGACATTTGCTCAGGATGCGGCTTCAGCTTATGCGTTTCCAGCTTCAGGAGCAAATGCGTGGTATGATTATAATGGTTTAACTCATGTTATTTCTGCAAAAGCAGGAAAAGTATTTGTGGTAAAAACTCACGACGGTAAATATGCAAAGTTCGAGATTCTAAGTTACTATAAAGGAGCTCCTGCAAATCCAGACCCATCAAAAACGGAGGATACCAGATTCTATACTTTCAATTTTGCTTATCAGGCTAACAGCACTACAACATTCTAATTAGAATAATAAACGAATATTAATTTTCGATTAGTTAGTAACTTGGTTTTTTTATTTTTTTTTGGAAAGAGGTTAGTATTTATCTAACCTCTTTTTTTTGCTTTAAATTTATTTGAATTTTTAAAGGAAATAGTAAATTAAAACTTTAAACCTTTGCGAGTCTGAATCTTTGAAACTTTCTAACTTTGTTCTATATTTGCAACTTCAAAAAAACAATACTATGTTTGATAATTTAAGTGATAAATTAGATAAAGCGTTCCATATATTAAAAGGACACGGTAAAATTACAGAAGTAAACGTTGCCGATACCTTAAAAGAAGTTCGTCGTGCCTTATTAGATGCCGATGTTAACTTTAAAATTGCCAAAGATTTTACCACCAAAGTAAAAGAAAAAGCAATAGGTCAGGATGTATTGACGACCCTTCAGCCAGGACAATTATTGGTAAAGCTGGTAAAAGACGAGTTGACAGAATTGATGGGTGGCGATGTTGCCGGAATTAATCTTTCGGGAACTCCTTCAGTTATTTTGATGTCAGGATTGCAAGGTTCCGGTAAAACGACTTTCTCAGGAAAATTAGCCAACTTTTTAAAGACAAAGAAAAATAAAAAACCACTTTTGGTAGCTTGTGATATCTACCGTCCTGCGGCGATCAATCAGCTGCATGTTGTGGGAGACCAAATAGGTGTTGAGGTTTACTCAGAACCGGAAAATAAAAATCCTGTTGAAATTGCTCAAAACGCAATCAAACATGCAAAAGCAAACGGATTTAATGTCGTTATTGTCGATACGGCTGGTCGTTTGGCAGTAGATCAGGAAATGATGGATGAAATTGCGCGTGTTCATAAAGCGATTCAGCCACAGGAAACTTTGTTTGTTGTGGATGCAATGACAGGACAAGATGCAGTAAATACAGCAAAAGCTTTCAACGATATATTAAATTTTGATGGAGTTATCTTAACGAAATTAGATGGTGATACTCGTGGTGGAGCTGCCATTTCGATTAAATCCGTTGTAAACAAGCCAATCAAATTTGTTGGTACAGGCGAGAAGATGGAAGCAATTGATGTTTTCTATCCGGATCGTATGGCTGAGCGTATCTTAGGTATGGGAGACGTTGTGTCGCTTGTAGAAAGAGCGCAAGAGCAATTTGATGAAGAAGAAGCCAGAAAACTTCAAAAGAAAATCGCTAAAAACGAATTTGGTTTTGATGACTTCTTAACACAAATTCAGCAAGTGAAAAAAATGGGTAATATGAAAGATTTGGTTGGAATGATACCAGGTGCTTCAAAAGCCATGAAAGATGTAGAAATAGAAGATGATGCCTTCAAACATATCGAAGCAATCATTCACTCGATGACACCAGTAGAAAGAAGCAAACCTGCCATTATCGACGTAAAAAGGAAAGCCAGAATCGCTAAAGGTTCCGGTACGAAAGTCGAGCAGGTAAATCAGTTGATGAAGCAGTTTGAGCAAATGAGCAAGATGATGAAAATGATGCAGGGACCCGGCGGAAAAAACCTGATGAAAATGATGGGAGGCATGAAAGGAATGCCAGGCGGAATGCCGAGATAATAAAAAATAAAAGTTTCAAGTTTCAGGTTTCAAGTTGTGAGACTGGAATTTGAAACTTTTTTAATTCAATAAATAGTAAGTTTCACAAATAACGTGAAACCTGAAACTTTAAACCTGAAACTAAAGAAAATGCAAATACTAGACGGTAAAAAAACATCTGAAGACATTAAAAACGAAATTGCAGCCGAAGTTCAATCCATAAAAGCAGCAGGAGGAAAAGTACCTCACTTAGCAGCCGTTATTGTGGGAACAAATGGAGCAAGTTTAACATACGTAGGAAGTAAAGTGAAATCTTGCCAGCAAATTGGTTTCGATTCGACTTTAGTAGCGTTGCCTGAAGATATTACCGAAGCAGATTTATTAGCAAAAATTAAGGAATTAAACGAAGATGATAATCTAGACGGATATATCGTTCAGTTGCCTTTGCCAAAACACATTGATGAAGAAAAGATTTTATTAGCAATTGATCCTGATAAAGATGTAGATGGCTTTCATCCAACAAATTTTGGAAGAATGGCATTAGAAATGGAAACATTTATTCCTGCAACACCCTTTGGAATCATGCAGTTGTTAGAACGTTACAAAGTAGAAACTGCTGGAAAACATACCGTAGTTATTGGAAGAAGCCACATCGTAGGCCGACCAATGAGTATTTTAATGAGCCGCAAAGGAAATCCCGGAGATTCAACTGTTACCTTGACACACAGTCGTACTAAAAACTTAGCAGAGTTCACTAAAAATGCCGATATCATCATTACAGCTTTAGGAGTTCCTGAATTTTTAAAAGGAGATATGGTTAAAGATGGAGTTGTTATCATTGACGTTGGAATCACTCGTGTAGATGATGCGTCAAACTCAAAAGGTTATGTGATAAAAGGAGATGTTGATTTTGACGAAGTAAGCAAAAAAGCATCCTTTATTACGCCGGTTCCGGGTGGAGTAGGACCAATGACAATTGCCATGTTGTTAAAAAATACACTTTTAGCCCGTAAAATGAGAAGCGCAGGAAAATAATTTTCTTCAAAATAAATACACATTGCCTATTCAATCGAGTAGGCTTTGTTGTTTTATATACTTTGGGCGTGACCCTATTTACAAAAGGCGCTATTTAACAAACCGCTTATGTGCGCCTTTTATAAATACGGCCGGGCTATCCGCGCTACTTCGGTAGCTTGCTCCTATCCCTCACGCAGTTCTTCGTTAGCAAGAACCTCCTAATTCCTTCAAGTTTTTCAAAACTTTTAAGTATAATTTTCCGGAACAATAAAAATAAATCCAATTTTTAGTTTGTCAATTCAAAATAAAATATAACTTTGCAGCACAAAGTACTTTAATTATGAATCAGATGCACCAGGAAGATTTAGCGCATATTCGTTCTATGATGGAACGTTCTTCAAGATTTATATCTCTTAGTGGACTTTCCGGAGTATTTGCCGGACTTTCTGCCTTAATTGGCGGATTGTATGTTTACCAGTTGTTTAAGATAAACGGAATTGAATATTTTGCGAATGAACTATATGGTGATCAAAAAAATACAATTCCATCTAAATTGGTTTCAGAACTCGTTGTAACCGGAATTGTTATTTTGGTTTGTGCCTTTGTTTTTGGATTGGCTTTTACTATAAGAAAAAGTAAAAAGTATAATTTGCCTATTTGGACATCAGCCACAAAAAAAATGCTTTTTAATTTGGCGATTCCTTTAACAGCGGGCGGTGTGTTCTGTTTATCTTTATTATACCATCAAAACTATGGTTTAATAGCTCCGGCAACATTACTTTTTTACGGATTGGCCTTAATAAATGCTGAGAAATATACATTCTCGGACATTAAATATTTAGGATATTGCCAATTAATTTTAGGTTGCATCTCGCTTTTTTATATCGGATATGGTTTAATTTTTTGGATCATTGGATTTGGTATTTTGCATATTTTGTACGGACTGGTTGTGTTCAAAAAACATAAATAACCAATGGGCATCATTGATAAATTAAATAAAGACTTCGAAAGCCGTGTCAGATTGGGAATTATGTCCATTCTGATGGTAAATGAATGGGTTGATTTCACAGAAATGAAGACGCTGTTAGATATCACAGACGGTAATTTGGCAAGTCATTCCTCAGCATTGGAAAAATCAGAATATATTGAAGTCAAAAAAGAGTTTGTTGGCAAAAAACCAAGGACATCCTATAAAGTTTCGGATAAAGGACGCGCGGCCTTTAAGGAACATCTATCTTATCTTGAAAAATTAATGAAATCTTAAGAACCAAATTTTTTTGTCCAATTACTTTGAAAAACAAAGTACTTTTAAATTTTAAATAATGAAAAAACTACATTTTATTTTAGCCAGCAGTTTAATTTTTACACTGCTTTTTTACAATCAGGGTCTAGGGGTTAACTTTGCTATTTTCGGAATAGTGTTAACAGCCATGATCTGTTATTCCTTCCAGGATAAGTTTACCAGCCGTGAACATTTAATCCTGTTGGTAGCTTCTGTTTTGTCTTGTCTGGCTTTTGCCTGGTATGGTGATTTTGCATCGTTTTTAGCGTTAATATTATCTGTTGTCTTTTTGCAATTCAAAATTCAGGAACCTAAGCTGAAAACTTTGCAGGTGTTTCCGCTAATAGTTGTAAACGGAATCGCTTCTTTAGGTCGAATATTAATGTTTAGCCAATACCTTCCTAAAAGAAAAGTCAACAATGGTTTTACTAAAAAGCTGATCGCTTATTTTATAATTCCGTCCGTGTTTTTAGGATTGTTTTTTGTTGTTTATTCATTTGGAAGTGACCATTTCTCCTCTTTGTTTACGGATTATTATTTAGATATTGACGTTTGGCAGTTGATTGTAATCAGCGGATTGGGATTCTACATTTCCTTCACTTTTTGGAATTACTGGGTACCGGAAGTTTGTTATGAAAAAAATGAATTACTGGATAATGATTTCAAAAATATAAGCGAAATTAAAAATCAAAATACGTTTTCGTTCCTTGATTTGGATTTCGAAAGAAAGAGCGGGGTAATCACTTTAGTAATGCTGAACCTGATGCTCTTAGTATTTATTGTAACCTATAATTATGAACAGTTTTTCGAAGTAATAGAAAAATCTCAATTGAGTGCGGCGACCCATGAAAGAGTAAATTCAGTAATCTTCTCAATTCTTATGGCTGTCGGTGTAATTTTGTTTTATTTCAAAGGCGGATTCAATTTTGACGAAAAAGCGGTTCAGTTTAAGAGACTGGCCAAGATCTGGATTTTCTTAAATGGCATTTTGATTGTAAGCACTGTTATTAAAAATTCAGAATATGTTTCATTCTACGGTTTGACTTACAAACGCTTGGGAGTGTATGCTTTTTTAATACTGGCAATTGTGGGTTTGATTTACGCTTTTCTAAAAATTGCAAAGCAAAAAACAAATGCATATCTGATAAATCAAATGATTTGGTATTTTTATGGAACTATTCTTTTATGCAGTTATGTTAATTGGGGAAATCTAATTACCAATTATAATATCTCAGTTAGTAAAGGTATAGAGCCTGTTTTTTTGAGTGGTTTGAGTTTTAATGATGAAAGTCGTCGTGATTATTTTATTAAACACTCATTAGATGGAAAATACACAGAAGGATATAGAGAAGAAGAAATAGAAAGACAACGAAATGATTCTTTTTTATCAAAAGCTTTGTATTATGAGTTTTTGAAGAACAAATAAATTAAAATCCTATTCATTTTTGAGTAGGATTTTTTTTATAAAATATTGGTTTAATTTGATTTATGATGTTTTTATTTAACGATTAAAGTCAATTTTTATCGTTTAATAACCTTATGAATAAAAGTTGTTAGGAAATACTTTACTATATTTGATTTTCTAAAAATTTGCTTATTATATTAAGATGCCTTAATTAGCAATAGAATCTAAAAAATTAATAACCTAACCTTAAAAATTATCATCATGGAAAAAACTACCCTTTATTCACCAACTGAAAAAATCTATCCACCAGGTAAATGTATTAAAAAAGCAACTAAAAATAAACTAACACAAAAACCTGTAATCTTTCCTGAAAACGGTTCACAAATTCCTTTTTCCCCTATAGTTCAGGCTACTTTTACAGATTCTGAAACACTCCAGGTTAGAGCTGTTTTTTTGGTATCAACTAATACAGCATTAAATAATGATAAATTAGACTTTATGATTTATCAAAATTGGTATGTGGATCTTGATGGAAAACGTCAGTTACAATTTTTTATAACTTATGATATAGATGATGCTATAAGTAAAGACTTTGATGTTTATGAGATAAGTTTTAAAGCTGAAAAAGATCCTTATGGAGAAGATGCATTTAAGAGTGTTAATACAATTCAAACTTTCCTTTGGGACATTGATCCTGAAACTTCAAGAGGAACAGAAACACCTGTTCGTACGATATAATAAATTGTATGTTAAAACAAAAAACAGGAATATTTTTTTTAGTTGTTTTATTATCAGTTTTTTTTCCTATTATCGTTTTTTCTCAAGATAAGCTTAACGAAGGTTTATTAAAGATCAAAATAAAAAAAGAGATAAATAAATATAAGGAAGAAATTGATTTTGATAAAGCTCAGAAATTCTTTTTTGAAAAGGAATGGGATTCAACTTTAGTTTATTCTATGAAACAACTTACTAAAAAAAACGCTCTAGAGTTAAATGACTATTGTCATTATTTTAGAGCAGTTAGTTTTTTAAGAAAAAAACTTTTTGAAGAAGCAAGGAATGAATTAAAATTTATTTCTAAGAAATTTGACTTCTATCATAATGTTGTTTATTACCTAGGAGAAGTAGCAATAGAGCAAAATAACTTTAGACTTGCTTTGTCGTACTTTAATTTAATTGAAAAACTTCCTGAAAGTAGTTATAATTTTACAAGAAATGCAGTCTTACAGAATATTGGATTATGTTACTTACATCTAAACAAATTTGATAAAGCAGAATCGTATTTAATTAAAAATTCTAAATTACAAGAAGTTCAAAAAGACACTTTATTACTTGTAGAATCATATTTAACTCTTGCTAATTTGTATTATGTACAATATAAGGATAACCAGGCAATACCCTATTTTGAGAAAGCTTATAATTTGTCTAAAAGAGTAAAATCATTTGAGCTTAAAAGAATGGCAGCCAAGAATATGGCGGCAGTAGAAGAAAACAGGAAAAACTTCCCATTAGCACTAACTTACAGAAAAGAATACGAAACATGGAAAGATTCCTTAAACGACAAAAATAAAGTCTGGGAAATTGCTCAAGTAGAGAAAAAATTTGCTATCAAACAAAAGCAAAAAGAAGTCAACGTTCTAGCTGCTGAAAATAAAGCAAAAATAGCCGAAAGAAATGGCTTTATCGTTTCTTCCGGATTATTGCTTATTATGTTTGGTGCCGGAGTTTATTTTTACAGACAAAAAATTAAAAACAACAAAATCATCTTAGCACAAAAGAATCAGCTGAATGAATTGAATGCTACAAAAGATAAATTGTTTTCTATCGTAAGTCATGATCTGAGGTCCTCTGTAAATGCTTTAAAAAACAGTAATGGTAAATTAATTGAGAATCTGGAAAATAAAAATTATTCAGAATTGGATTTATTGCTTCACAACAATAGTACAATTGCCAGTGGAGCTTATAATTTATTAGATAATTTGCTTAACTGGGCATTATTACAAACCAAACAAGCTTATTTTTACCAGGAATCATTACATCTCGCTACCATTGTACAACATGTAGAATACAATTATAAGCCTTTGATGTTAAATAAAAACATCAATTTTAGAAATAATGTATCAGCTGCAGATTATGTATTTGTAGATTTGGATTCACTCAAAATTGTTATTCGAAACCTGTTGGACAACGCTATCAAATTCTCTCAGGAAAACGGAACAATTTTAATTTATACTCTCTCTTCAACAGAGGATTTTTGTTATTTGGTTATTGAAGATACAGGGGCAGGAATGAATGAAACTATGCGACACGAATTATTAAAAGATACCGTTTTGCTTTCGCGTAAGAAAAACGATGATGCAATAGGGACAGGATTGGGACTGCAATTGTGTAAAAGCATGATTCATAAAAATGGAGGTAAACTGGAAATAGAAAGTGAAGAAAATGTTGGAACAAAAATGATTATTGCCTTACCAAAGTTTAAAAACCATGGATAATATAAATGTACTTATTGTTGAGGATACACCTTCCGAAAGTGATGCGCTTGTAAAAGTGCTTAACGAAAACAATTATAACATTGTTGGCGTAGCAAAGACTTATCAGGAGGCACTCACGAAATTTTACCAAAATACAATTGACATTATCGTTATTGATGTTTTTTTAGATGGAAAACCAGACGGAATTACATTTGCAGAAACTATTAATATTGTTCCTAATGGTCAAAAGCCTTTTGTTTTTTTAACCAGTTCTAAAGATCGCCAGATTTTTGAAAGAGCTAAACTTACCAGACCATTTAGTTTTTTAATGAAGCCATTCAACGAACTTGAGATTCTGTATGCACTTGAAATGGCTGTTGAGAAGTTTTACGAACAATCAAACGCATTTCATTCCGAAGATCAGAATACCGTTATAAGTCACGATTCACTTTTTATTAAAAAAAATAAGGCGCTAAAGAAAGTCCAGATCAAGGAGATTGTTTATATTGAAGTAGAAGACCGGTATTGTAATATAATTACGGAAAATGAAAAATTTGTAATTCTGATATCACTCACTAAAATCATGCAGCTTTTGGATTCAACTAAATTTTTTCAGACCCATCGAAATTATATCGTAAATGGAGATAAAATCGAAGAAATAATTGTTAATGATAATCTTATTATTTTAAAAGGAAATTTTAAAGTGACGTTAAGTGAGAAATATAAAGACTTTGTAAAAAACTTTAGAATATTAAAATAGATAATTCATAAAAAAAAAATGGATTAATAATCCCCTTTTTTCTTAAATCTTGGATCATGTTTTGAGATGAATTCTGTTCGGCGTGTTGGGGTTTCAACCTTTGGCAAGCTTGCTTCCTCAGTTTTGCTGGAAGGTTCAATTAATTCGTTTAGTTCTTTAATTTCTGCATCAGTCAAATCACGATAACGGCCAACAGGAATATCCAGTGAAATATTGATAATTCGGATACGTTTTAAGGCTGTAACTTCATAACCCAAATATTCACACATTCTTCTAATCTGGCGGTTTAATCCCTGGGTCAAAATGATTTTGAAGATGTATTTGCTAATTTGCTCTACCTTACATTTTCGTGTTACTGTGTCTAAAATTGGTACTCCATTACCCATTCGCTCAATGAAACGATCCGTGATTGGTCGGTTTACAGTTACCGTATATTCTTTTTCATGGTTGTTTCTGGCGCGTAAGATCTTGTTTACGATATCACCATCATTTGTCATGAAAATCAATCCTTCACTGGCTTTGTCCAATCTTCCAATGGGAAAAATACGTTTAGGATAATTGATGTAATCCACAATATTGTTTCGAACTTCAAGATTGGTAGTACATTCTATTCCAACTGGTTTGTTGAAAGCCAGATACACCAACTTTTCATGTTTTTCCACAATTAATTTTCCGTCTATCCTTACTTCGTCATTTTGAGAAACTTTGGTTCCCATTTCCGGCACAACGCCATTTATAGTTACGCGTCCTTCTTCAATCAATTTATCGGCTTCACGACGGGAGCAATAACCGGTTTCTCCAATAAATTTATTCAGACGTTTTAAATTCTCTTCCATATTGCAAAAGTAGTCAAAATTTAGACTTCTTCTTAGATTTTAGATTGTTAGACTTTTAGATTTTTAAAAACTAAAAATTCATTTTTAGTTTGAACCTCAGAACCTCATAAAAAGCTTTGTAACTTTGGACCATGTTATTTATCATGAAAACCTGTGCTGTCCTGTGGTGTTTCTTTTCTGTCAAACATTCCGTAATCGCGAACCACACTGGCAATTCTTAAATGATAATCTTTAAATATTTCATTTCTTCCTTTTGCCTGCGCATAACGATGCATTTCGAGATTTCTCCATTGCTGAATACTCTCCTCATCTTTCCAGAAAGACAGAGACAAAACTTTTTCGGGATCGCTAAAACTCTGAAAACGTTCAATTGATATAAATCCTTCAATGCTGTTTAATTCCGGTCGAAGACTTGCGGCGATATCAAGATATTCTTCTCTTTTCCCTTCATTCGGAATTACTTCAAAAATTACAGCTATCATATTTTAGACTTCTTAGATTGTTCGATTTTAGACTGCCAGATTTTATAAATGTAAAAAAGTTTTTATTTAAAAGATAAAGCTTTGTTCTGTAAATTACATTTGTTCAGCAAACAAAAACTCCATCACTTTCTGATACAATTCATCATCATGCATGCCATGTCCCAAACCTTTGGTTTCGATAAACTGGCTGTTTTTCCAGTTACTCGCAATTTTTTTTCCTTCTTCAAAAGAAACTATGTTATCTGAAGTATCATGGGCAATAAACCCGGAAACATTAAATTGTGATGCGAATTTTTGTCCGGAAAAATCTTCGAGTTTAAAGTTAAAATGTGTAAGAAAACGATTTTCCAGAAGAGAAAACATCCTGGTATTAAGACTTAACATCGAAACATAATTGTCTATCAAAGTTTTCAGATCTGATGGAGCTCCCAGAATCACCATTTTATTGATACTGGTATTGGGAAATAAATATTGATGGTAAACGCAGGCTGCGCCGCCAATTGAATGACCAATAATAATAGTAGGCTGATACTTTTCTACCGCTTTATTAATGAATTCTGCGTAAAGCGGAACATTGAATTCCCTACCGCTGCTTTGTCCATGAGCGGGAGCATCAATAGCAATTATAGTGCTTCCGGATTTCTGAAGGTGAGGCAGCGTCTTTTTCCATCTCGAAGAATTACTTTCCCAACCGTGAACGAGTAAAATTTTAGTTTCGTTTCCTTTCCAGACATAAGTTTGAAAATGATGGTCATTATGGTGAAAGGTTTCTGTTTCTGTATTCCGGAGTATTTTAGGAAGTTTTTCCTTTTGCAGCCTCCCAATTCTGGGCTGGCTGAAAAGTGCATATGAAAGAGCAACAGCTTTCTGTGGACGAACATAACTTAGGAAATTAATGTATTGCCCAACCGATTTTAATGTAATAAAACGAATTCCTTTTTTAAGTCCCAAAACAAATTAATTTTATGGTAAAAAAAAGTCCCGATGTTGATCGGGACAATTTATTTAGATACTTGAGAACAATTGTTCCATTTTTTCTTTCTCTTCATCAGCAAGTACGCTATCAACCAGGATTCTTCCTGAGTGCTCATCAGTTATGATTTTCTTTCTGGAAGCGATCTCCACCTGAGTCTGTGGCGGAATCGTAAAGAACGATCCTGCAGAAGCTCCTCTTTCAATAGAAACTACAGCTAAACCGTTACGAACGCTGCTTCTGATTCTGTTGTAAGCTGCTAACAATCTTTCTTCAATCTGTTCAGAGTATTCAGCCGATTTCTCAGTTAAGAATACTTCTTCTTTTTGAGTTTCAGCCATGATAGCATCCAACTCAGATTTTTTATGTTTTAAATGATTGCTTTTAGCTTCTAATTTTTCTTTTAAGTTAGAAATTACTTCTTTCTTATGTTCGATAGAAGCTTTCATTTCTTTGATTTGCTTTTCAGCCAATTGAATTTCCAATTCCTGAAACTCAACCTCTTTAGTCAAAGAATTGAATTCTCTGTTATTACGTACTGATTCTTGTTGTTTTGTGTATTTTTTGATAACCTCTTTGTGTTCATCAATAGCGTTTTTCTTAGATTTGATAAGATCCTCAACTACTTCAAGTTCACTTTTCAGTTTTTCTGAACGTGTGCTTAAACCTGCAACTTCATCTTCTAAATCTTCAACTTCTAACGGAAGTTCTCCTCTTACGTTTCTGATTTCGTCAATTCTAGAGTCAATAAGCTGTAAATCGTAAATTGCTCTTAACTTGTCCTCAACACTTAATTCTTTCGTATTCGCCATATTCTATAAGTACTTAACTGGATTTGTATTTTCTTCTGATAAAATGATGGCAAAATTAAGGATTTTTTTCTGAAGATAATCAACAATATAGTTTTTTGTATAGCGTTCACTCTCAAAATGACCAATATCTGCCAAAAGTAACTTGTTTTCAGCTTCATAAAACTGATGATACTTTAAATCAGCAGTTAAAAAAGCATCGGCTCCGGCCATAATTGCATTTTTAATGGCAAAACTTCCTGATCCTCCCAGAACGGCAACTTTCTTTATTTTTTTTCCCGTAAAGGCTGAATGACGAATACCATCGGAGATCATTTTAGCTTTCACGAAAGTGAGAAAATCTTTTTCATCCATTTCAGATTTTAGTTCCCCCACCATTCCTAAACCTATATTTTGATGTGAATTTTTTAAATCATAAATTTCATAAGCAACTTCTTCGTAGACGTGATTCGCAAAAAGTGCTTTTAAAATCCTGGATTGAAGATGTTTTTCAAAAGTTACTTCGATTTTTATTTCTTCAGTTTGGGTCAATTCATGACGTTCACCAATTACAGGATTACTTTCAGAATTGCCTTTGTAAGTTCCAATTCCATTAGAATTAAAACTGCAATTATCATAATTTCCGATAGTTCCCGCACCTGCATCAAATAAAGCCTGACGTACTTTTTGTGCATTTTCAGGAACCGTATAAGTGACTAACTTTTGAATGAAATTCTGTTTCGGAATTAAGACTTCAGTATTTTTCAAACCTAAAGCATCACAAAATATTTTATTGACTCCTTGTGAATGATTATCTAAGGCAGTATGAACAGCGTAAATGGCAATATCATTTTTAATGGCTTTTAGAATAGCGCGTTCAACATAATTTTTGCCGGTTATTTTTTTGATTCCGGAGAATAATATCGGATGAAAACAAACTACCAAATTGCAGTTTTTGGTAATAGCTTCTTCTATTACATTTTCTAGGGCGTCATGGCAGACTAAAACTCCTGTACTTTCGGTTTCAGAATCTCCAACTAAAAGTCCAACGTTGTCAAAGTCTTCGGCGTAAGCAAGAGGAGCCATTTCTTCCAGAATTGAGATTATATTTTTGATTTTCATTTTTGATTTTCAATTATTTCTATAACAAATTAACGAATTTGTTTGAAGTTGACCTTTGTTTAGTGGAATATATTTACACTAATAGTGCAACTAGTGCAAGTTTTGTATATTTGTAATTATAAATCAATAGGTCATGACTACAATAAAAATAAACGAGCGCACCAAAACGGGTAAAGCATTTATGGTTATGCTTGAAACTTTTTTTAAAGGTGTAGAAGGAATTGAAATTATTGAAACCGATTCAAAAAAAATAAACAAAGAAGAAGGTTTGTATTCTCCTGAATTTATTGAAAAGGTTAGAAAAGCAGAAGAAAATATTAAAAATGGCGAGACTACAACGCTGAATCCAGATGATATATGGGGAAGTTTAGGGTTGAAGTAACTAAAATTGCGAATCAGGATATTGAAAAACATAAAAAGTCAGGAAATAAGATTTCTATTAAAAATATTGCTAAAATTTTAATTGATCTGACAGAAAATCCATACGAGGGTTTTGGTAATCCAGAGGAATTGAAATATGAATATTCAGGATTGTGGTCAAGACGCATTAATCAAAAAGACCGAATGATTTATCGTGTTGAAGAGGATATTGTAACCGTTTTTGTTATTTCTGCAATGGGTCATTATTCTGATAAATAACTTTATGAACTTACTCCGAAAAATACTCTTCCCATTTGCCATTTTATACGGATTCATTACCACGATTCGGAATTTGTTGTTTGATAAAGGAATCCTGAAATCAACTTCATTTGATATTCCGGTTATTGCTGTTGGCAATTTAAGTGTTGGCGGAACAGGTAAAACACCACAAATTGAATATCTGATCCGGTTATTATCTGATCAATATAAAATTGCAACATTAAGTCGTGGCTACAAACGTAAATCTGAAGGTTTTGTTTTGGCAGATTCGACTTCAAACGCGGAAATTTTAGGCGATGAACCTTTTCAGTTTTATGAAAAATTTTCACATATTCAGGTTGCGGTTGATGCTAATAGGACTAACGGAATCACGCAATTACTTTTACAGCATGATAAACCCGAAGTGATTTTATTAGATGATGCCTATCAGCATCGAAAAGTAAAAGCCGGTTTTTATATTTTATTGACTTCCTACGGAGATTTTTATGCAGATAATTTTATGCTTCCAACCGGAAATTTAAGGGAGAGCAGGAGTGGAGCAGATCGTGCCAATATAGTTATTGTAACCAAATGTCCAAAGAATTTATCTATTGAAGAGCAGGAGAGGATTCAACGAAAGTTAAAATTAAGAACTAATCAGGAATTGTATTTTACTTTTATAGATTACGCCGATAGAATTTATGGCAAAAATGAAAAAATTGATGTTACTGAAATTAAGTCAGAGTCAAAATTACTTTTAGCCGGAATTGCAAAACCAGCTCCGTTTTTTGATTATCTGAAAAATGAAAATGATGAATGCTTAACTTTTCCTGATCATCATCATTTTTCTGAAGAAGATATACAATCAATACAGATTAAATCCCGGGGAAGAAAAATCATTACGACCGAAAAAGATTATGTTCGTTTAAAAGATTCTAAATTGGTTCATCAGCTGTATTATCTTCCTATAAAAAGCAGTTTTATCAAGGAGCAGCAGAATTTTGATGCTGCTATTTTACAATATATAAGTGAAAACTGATTGTTAAAGAACTGTTTCGTAATGAGTGTGCTCTGAATTCTGACTATTCATTTTTACAGAAAGTAAAATCAAATCAATAAGTCTTGATGAATAACCAATTTCATTGTCATACCAACCGACAACCTTGACCATTTTATCAATTACGGATGTTAGTTGGGAATCGAAAAGGCATGAATTTCTATTGCCAATAATATCGACAGAAACAATTGGATCTTCCGTATAATCCAAAATTCCTTTTAGATTGGTTTTTGAAGCATTTTCAAATGCTTTATTGATTTCTTCAATTGACACGGCACGTTTCACATTAAAAGTGATGTCTGTTAACGAGCCATCCGGAACAGGAACACGAATACCGCAACCTCCAATTTTGTCAACCAGCTTAGGAAAAATCTTCGTCAGGGCTTTTGCAGCTCCGGTTGTTGTTGGAACAATTGACTGACTGGCCCCTCTCGCTCTTCGTAAATCTTTATGTGGCTGATCGTGTAAACTTTGGTCGGTGGTGTAAGAGTGTATTGTAGTAATGTATGCTTGCTCAATACCGCACAATTCATCAATTATTTTGATCATTGGAGCTGCATTGTTGGTCGTACAGCTTGCATTTGAGATAATAGTTTCAGTACCGTCAAGAATGGATTCATTAACGCCTAAAACGACTGTTTTGATGGTTTCAACTTCTGAAGGAGCTGAAAGAATTACTTTTTTAGCACCTGCCAGAATATGAGCATTTAATTCTTCGTAGGTTTTGTATTTTCCTGTAGATTCAACTACAAAATCGATATTGTGAATTTTCCAGTTTAAATCTGAAATCTTTTTTTCGTGAAAGAATAAAAAAGATTTCCCGTCTATAATAATTCCTTCTTCATTATGGCTCACCGAAAAAGGCAATACACCATGAATACTGTCATATTTTATCAAATGAGACATGGTTTTGGTATCAGCAATATCGTTTATGGCAACGACTTCAATTTCCGGATGATTTAAGAGTAATCGAAATAAATTTCGGCCAATTCTTCCAAAACCATTTATGGCAATTCTTGTTTTCAAGTGTTTTGTAATTCGGTTAATCGATAAATTGAATTTTTATAAAATATGCTTTTGGGCTTTGTAAGAAGAACGAACCAATGGACCGCTTTCTACATGGCGAAAACCTAATTCAAGACCAAATTTTTCATATGTCGCAAATTGGTCAGGAGTAATAAATTCTTTTACAGGTAAATGTTTTTTACTTGGCTGAAGATATTGCCCAATAGTTACTACATCTACATTAGCATTACGTAAATCAGTCATGGTTTGAAACACTTCTTCTTCCGTTTCACCAAGACCTAACATAATTCCGGATTTGGTCCTGTTGATTCCTTTTTCTTTTAAATAACGTAAAACCTCTAAACTTCGGTCATATTTTGCCTGAATTCTAACCTCGCGGGTCAGACGGCGAACGGTTTCCATATTATGCGAAACTACCTCAGGATTGGCTTCAACGATTCTGTCAAGGTTTCTTTCGATTCCCTGAAAATCAGGAATTAAAGTTTCAAGAGTCGTGTTGGGATTCATTCTGCGGATAGCTTTTACAGTTTCAATCCAGATAATTGAACCACCGTCTTTTAAATCATCCCTGTCTACACTTGTAATTACAGCATGTTTGATGTTCATGATTTTGATGGAACGCGCTACTTTTTCCGGTTCATCCCAGTCAACTGTTTCAGGTCTGCCGGTTTTTACACCACAGAATCCGCATGAACGCGTACATACATTTCCTAAAATCATGAAAGTAGCTGTTCCTTCTCCCCAGCATTCTCCCATATTCGGGCAGCTTCCAGAAGTACATATTGTGTTTAAGCTATATTTATCTACCAAACCGCGAAGCTCAGTATATTTTTGCCCAATTGGAAGTTTAACTTTTAACCATTTAGGTTTTGCAACGGGTATATTTTCAATGACTGTTTCCATATCTCAAAATTCAAAGTGCAAAGATACATAAAGTTGTTTTAAGTTCATGGCATCTGCGTTTCTTATCTTGTTGGTTTTACTGAATCATGGAGAGGAATTTGTTAAGTCAAAATTTAATTTCTTACATTATAGATATTAATGAGAGATTACTTATTTTAATTGTGAAAACAAGTACACATTAGTTCATTTTGTTTTTACTTCTAAGTATATTTGTTCTTGTCAATTTAAATAAAAATAATAATGAAAAATAAATTTATAGTCTTAGGAGTTACACTGGCTTTTATAAGTGTTTCTAAAATGAATGCTCAAATTAATTTAGGAGAAAAAGCATTGGGAGCAGTTCAAAAAGGAGTAGCGAGTTTTACTTTGAGTAATGAAGATGCAGCAAAATTATCTAAGGCAGCTGTAGAACAGATGGATGCACAACATGAAGTTGCCGGTCCCAATGATCCTTATGCGATTAGGTTAAACAGACTTTTTGGAAAACATACATCAGGTGAAGGTTATACCTTAAATTATAAAGTATATAAACTAAAAGAAGTAAATGCATTTGCTACTGCTGATGGTAGTGTTCGGGTATATTCCGGATTGATGGATATTATGGATGATAACGAATTACTAGCTGTAATTGGTCATGAAATTGGTCACGTTGCCAATAATGATTCCAGGGATGCCATGCGAGCTGCTTATCAGAAAGAAGCCTTGATTGATGGGATTTCTTCTCAATCAGCTACAGTGGCTTCAGTTACGGATAGCCAGTTGGGTAAAATAGGAAGTGCTTTAATTGACAGCAAACATAGCCGTAAACAAGAGTCCGAAGCCGATTTGTTTGCTTACGAATTCCTGAAGAAAAATGGTTATAATGTAAATGCGGCAGAGTCTGCTTTTAGAATCTTGGCAAAAATGAGCGAAGGAACTCAGGCTTCGTTTATTGATCAGATGATGAGTTCTCATCCGGATTCAAAGAAAAGAGCTGATGATTCAAAGAAAAGAGCTGAAAAAGAAGGACTTTACAAGCCTTACGTACAACAGAAAATTGTAAATACAGCTCCTGTCAAAGCGGTTACAACTAAAAAAGCGACAGCTAAAAAAACTGCAGTAAAAAAGAAATAAACTATAATTTCATAAAAAAAGAACCCGGCATTTTTGAAATTGCCGGTTTTTTTTTATCTAACAATTAGCCTAAAACGTGATGAGCTAATACTTTTTGCACTTCATAGACATTTACAGATTTATTGAATTGCTTAACAATACTGGGATTTGTCTCACTGGATACCCAAATTTTTAATTCGGCATCTAATTCAAAAGTTCCGGCAGTTTCAACACTGAATCGTGTGATGCTTTTATATGATACTGATTTGTATTCCGTTTTGCTGCCAGTAAGGCCCTGCACATCAACCAGAATTAATCGTTTGTTGGTGAATATAAAAGTATCCCGGATTAATTTAAAACCCATTTCAATTTCTTCGTTGTTAGTTAAAAGCTGTCCGTATTTTTTAAGTAAATCCTCCTGACTCACTGAGCCAGCGTTACCGAGTAGAGCTGAAAATATTCCCATTTTTTTACGATATTTAAATTTTTATTATAATAGTTTTCCAAATTAAGGTACGTAAAAATACAAGTTTAGGATATATTTTGTTATACCACTAAGTTTTATTTAAGAATAAATTTCATAAAAAAAGCAGAACCTAAATTCTGCTTTTTATTTTTTTATTCTGCCTCTATTTTTATGGTTATTGGAAGATTATATGCGGTTCTTACCGGTTTGGAATTTATCATTCCCGGTGTCCATTTTGTTTTTAAGGATTTCAAAACTCTGATCGCTTCTTTCCCTAAGCCATAACCCGGATCTTGTTTTACAACTATATCAGTCATGGAACCATCTTTTTCTATAACAAATGATACGTACACTCTCATTGTTCTGTCAGTATCTAATTCAGGTCTGTTGAAGTTATTTCCAACGTAAGTGTAAAACTTACTCATTCCTCCGGGGAATTCAGGCATTTTGTCCAATACAGCAGTAGTTACAACTGAATTTCCATCACCCATTGCTGCAGGTTGAGTTCCTGTTCCGTTTCCACTTCCGGTAGCAGGCATCGGATTTACTGTTGTTCCTGTTCCTGTAGAGGTGTTGTCTGTAATTGGAAGGTTTTCTGTGTTGGGCGCAATATTTTGTACTGCATCTTGTGTAGGTGCAACAACAGGATTTATTAATTGGCTTGCATCTGTTACTTGGGTAACAGCTTGTTGTTCTATTTGTGGCGCAACAGTTTCTTCAATTTCCGGTTTTGCTATCTGATTTAAATCGACAGGCCTGATTACTTCATCAATAACTGTAGGGGTGGTGTCTATTATGACGGGATTTTGAAATTTGCTGATCAGCATAAATACACTTGCCAGAGTTGCTATAAACAACAATGCTAAAAATAATGCAGAAAATGATGTTTTTGAGCTTTCCTGACGTAATTGGTACGCGCCGTACTCTTTGTTTTTGTTCTCGAAAACAAGATCAGTCCACTTGGTTTCGTAAAGGCTTAATTTAGACATAGTTAATAGATTTAAAAGGTTAAGTAACATTAAATCATAAGCAACGTGGGTATTGGTTTAACTAAGAACGAAAAACAATTAAAATTTAGATATGTTAATTTATTATTTTTTTAATAAAATACATGAGAATATTTTATCTTTTGATTAAAGATAATGAATTATCTATTACGTTCAATGATTTCGGCTAATAATTTTTTAGCACGTAAAAGTTTTACTTTTACATTGCTTAAAGGCTCGTTTATTTTTGCAGAAATTTCCTGATACGTCATTTCCTGAAAGTAACGCAATTGAATCACTTCCTGATAATGAGGCTTTAATTCTTTGATGCATAGAAGTAAACGTGAAAGGTTTTGCTCTTTAATTAATGCATCTTCTGCAGAGGGTGTAGTATCTGCAATATTGTAAGCTTGCTGATCTTCTGTATCTGTGATTTCTACAAAAAGAGAAGTTTTCTTTTTGCGTAGCAAATCTATGTAAACGTTTTTTGCAATAGCAATCAGCCAGGTATTAAATTGAAATTCCTTATTATAAGTCGCAATCTTATCGAAAGCTTTTGAAAAAGTTTCTATTGTGATGTCTTCTGCAGTAGTTTCGTTTTCGGTACGTTTTAACATAAAGCCGTAGACTTCATTCCAATAATAATCTAATAAAAAAGTAAAGGCGATCTGGTCGCCTTTTTTTGCTTTTTCTATTTTAGAATTTATTTCCAATGTACCGGTTTTGAAAAGAGATTAGTTATAAAGATATTAATTTGGGTGAATATAACCGCAATTTCTACTACAGGAAACCAAATTTTTATATCATTTTCTTTTAATTTTCCGGCAGAAAACCCAACTACAGTCCAAGCAATCGTATAGCGTGTAGCCACTAAAGCCAGTACAGTTATCCATTGAAACTGAAATGCCAGCAAAATTATAACTAATAAAAAGAAGAATAATTGTGAGGTGTAAAAAAGACCTAATTGCAATTTATCAAAAAACTTATAGTGATTTGCGGTAGTAACATGTCTTCTTTTTTGGGCAAACCATTCTTTATATGATTTTTTTGGTTTAGAATATGTAAAACTTTCGGGATTATAAGCAATTGCAATATTGGATTTATTTGCTGCCTGGTTTATAAAGAGGTCATCATCACCAGAGCGGACCTGTATATGATCAATAAAGCCATTTACATTAAAAAACTCTTCTTTTTTATAGGTTAAATTTCTGCCGACACCCATATACGGAAATCCTATTTTGGCCCATGAAAAATATTGTATGGCAGTAAGAAGAGTTTCAAAACGAATAATTTTGTTTAATAACGAGCGTTCAATTTTTTCATGTGCGCCATATCCCAAAACAATAGTTCTGTTTAGTGTAAATTGTGAAGTCATGGCTGTAATCCATTCTTTTGAAGTAGGATAGCAATCAGCATCAGTAAATAACAAATAATCTTTTCTGGCCGATTTTATTCCTAAAGTAAGAGCATATTTTTTGTTTCCCCAGAACGCTTCGTTATTTTTTACCTTAACAAGTCGTACATTAGAATATTGTGCTTCAAATTGTTCAAAAACTTCAAGTGTTTCATCGCTTGATGCGTCATCAATCAAAACGATTTCAAAATCAGGATAATTTTGCTCAGCTAATAAAGGAATAAATTTTTTGACGTTTTCTTCTTCGTTTTTGGCGCAGACAATTACAGAAACCGGCAGTTTTTTTGGGGTAATTTCTTGTGGTTTAGCAAAGGCAAATTTTCCAAAGATCCCTAAGTAGTAAAAGATTTGAATAAATACAACAGCAATAAAAAAGTAAAGTAAAAATATTAGCATATAATTGGATGTCTTTTAATTTCTGAATCTTGCGAGTGCAAATGTACTTATGAATTCGTAATTTTCAATGGTTAAAACAGATTTACTTTCGGCATTTCAACATTTCTTTTGCAAGGGCAATAGACTGAGGATTTTTAGTTTTTTCTAATTCTGAAATGATATTTTTATAATTATGGTCGTCACGGCTTTGCGAAAGTTTTTTGGTCGCCTGGATTTCACTGATTTCTATTTCAAAACCAAAAATTCCCTTAACCTGGCGCATTGTTTTGGCAGATAAGTCTTCAACACGAACCGGATTCTCCGAATTAGCTTCATATTTATCAACTAATTTTTTAAGTTGCTCTGTTGTGGTATCTTCATTCACAATTTTAATTCTTCCATAAACATGTACGGATATATAATTCCAAGTGGGAACATTTTCATGGTCATACCAGGAAGAAGAAATGTAACTGTGAGGACCAGAAAATACAGCAAGAACCTGATCATTCTCTGTAAAACCTTCTGCTTGCGGATTTAGCTTTGATATATGACCCTGAAGAATTTCTTTTCCATCAGAATTTATTTCAAGTTCTATCGGAATATGAGTGGCACATAATTTTCCATGAGTCTGATTGATCAGAATTCCAAAACTGTTTTCTTTTAAAAAAGCCCTGATTGATTCCGGATCTTCGTTTCTGTAGATGTCTGGGGTATACATTTTTATAAATTAATTTGATCTGGATTTTTCTTTCTGAAATTAAATAAATTTGAATTGATGCTGAGCCATAAAATAACAACTCCTATAGTAGTAAAAATAATTCCTCCAATAATGAATTGTATTGTAATGTCATCAGAAAAAGCAGATGTAAAATGATCAAATAAGCGGGAGAATACGCCTCTTCTGAAAAATTTAAGCTTTAAAATAATATACATTATTATTGATACTAAAATTGTGTTTAGTGCAGAAAGTTTATTTTTCCAATTCAAAAAAGCGATCATTATAATTCCTAAAGACAAGGCTAAAAATATCCAGATGTATATACTGGGCAAAAAATTTAAAATATCATCTTTTGCAGGAAATAATCGGTTCCAGCATTCTGATTTTTGATCCTGAAAATGATTTGTAGCACAAATGAATTCATCAGCTACTGTATAAAATCGTAGTTGCAATATGCCATGAATCAGGAAAATCATTCCAAATAATTGAATTACAACAACTCTGAGATTCAGTTTTTTCATTAGAACTAAAATAGTGAATTATTAAATCACATTTACTTCAGTCTCAATGTGAATGCCGAAAATGTCAAAAACGGTTTTCTGGACATCTTTAGAAACGGCTAAAATTTCCTGACCCGTAGCGTTTCCGTAATTTACCAAGACCAAAGCCTGATTCTTATGAACTCCTGCGTCTCCAAAACGTTTTCCTTTAAAACCAGCCTGTTCAATCAGCCAGCCTGCTGGAACTTTTACTTCAGTTTCTGAAACTTCATAATATTTCATTTGAGGGAATTTCTGGTGGATTATTTCAAAATCAGATTTTAATAAAATAGGGTTTTTAAAGAAGCTTCCGCTATTTCCAAGTTCTTTAGGATCCGGCAATTTGCTTTGTCTGATCGCGATTACAGCATTGCTCACGTCTTTCAGAGTTGGGGTTGTGATATTGTTTTTAGTCAGTTCGGCCGCAATATCTCCGTACGAAGTATTTATTTTATGATTGCGTTTGGTCAGTTTATAAATAACCGATGTAATGATGTATTGATCTTTTACATCATGTTTGAAAATGCTTTCGCGATAGCCAAAATTACATTCGGCATTGGTGAAAGTTCTCATTTGTTGAGTTTCAATATTCATGGCTTCGCAGGAAACAAAAGTGTCTTTGATTTCCGTTCCGTAAGCGCCAATATTCTGAACCGGTGTTGTGCCTACATTTCCGGGAATTAGGGACATGTTTTCTAAACCTCCAAAATTGTTTTCGATCGTGTAGAGAACGAAATCATGCCAGGTTTCGCCAGCCTGACTTTCTACCCAGACAAAGTCATCATCTTCCCTGATTGTTTTTTTACCTTTTAAGTCAATATGAATGACCAAAGCGTCAATATTCTTGGTTAAAAGCATATTACTTCCGCCTCCTAAAATAAATTTTTTCTCGTTTTTGTTTTCTTCTAAAATAGTTTTTAATTCTTTAACCGAATGTACGGCAACGAATTGTCTGGCGCTGGCTTCAATGCCAAAAGTATTGTAGGTTTTTAAAGAAAAATTGGATTGGATTTCCATAAATAAAAGGCTTTAATATGGGGTCAAAAGTAAGAATTATAATTTTGTCTAACCGAAGAATGAGAAGTTTTAAATTAGTAGGAAATTAAATTTCAGCAAACTTTGTAATAAATTATTTTTGAGTACTAAGTAACTCATGATATTTTCCAGAAATAATCTTCATATTCACATCATAATTAGCATTTTCTTCCACGAATTTTCTGTTTTGTAAAATGGCTTCGTTCCGTAAATCTGAATTTTCAAAAGCCCAGATAAGTTCTTCAGCCAGCATTTCAATATTGTCAATTTCGATTAATTGTCCGTTTTTGCGATGCGTAACCCAGCTTTGATTTCCCGGAATATCAGAAACCACAGGATAACAATTACAAGCCATTGCCTCAAACAATGAAGCGGAAACACCTTCCGTAATAGGCATGCTGATATAAATATTCGATTGTTGTAATAATTTAGGGAGTTCTGTGTTTGGAATTCTTCCAGTAAAAATTACTTTATTTTCGATTTGTAATTCTCCCGCTAAATTTTTCAGCGATTGAAGTCGTGTTCCGTCACCTACAATAGTGAGTGAAAAATCAATTCCTTTTTTATGTAGAATTCCAAAAGCTTTTAAAATAGAATCATGACGATATTCGGGTTGTAAAGAACGCGTTACAATGGCATCAATTTTATTTGAATTATTTATTGAAGAAGAAAAAACTGTTAAATCAATTCCTTTTGGAAGAATCAAAACCTTTTTCATGTCAACACCAATTGCTTCCATCGAAATTGTCATAACCGGTCCCCAGGCATGAATCAAATCGGCTTTTTTGAAAGCGTATTTCTGAATAAACTTCTTGAATGGGTATAAAACGGATCCTTCCGGCCATAAATCAGTTCTACCTTGTTGGGCAATAGCAATTGGATGCATTCCTGAAATTGCTGCCAAGAAACCATAACTGGTGGTTCTTTCTGCAATAATCATATCCGGTTTTTCTTTTCGAATTGTTTTACGAATAGAAACAGGTGCGAAAAGATATTCCAGAATTCGTTTGAATCTCTGGTTGTTCGAAGTTTGAAGTTCCCAGGTACAAATCTCAAAATCACCAAATTCTTTCAGTCCATTCATCCAGGTAATAGCATCTGCACGATAAGATTCTCCTAAAAAAAGTATTTTCCTTTTTTTCATTTGGCAAATTTAAAGTTCATCCGTTTCTAAAGCACGATTGATAAATTCGTTTAAAGGCTTTAACGCAATCAGCTTCTTACTCATTTTTGAAACGAAATCTTTTTGAAGAACTTCTTTTATGTCGAATTTCTGAGAAGCGGTGTAGCTTTTCAATTTTAAAAAGTCAATTGCCGGATGGTCTTTTTCGTAACCCCTCGGCGGGTTTTTAAGTGAGTTGTTTTCATCAGAATCCAAACTTCCAAATTCTTTTTTGAAGTTTTTATCGGCTAAGGCAGCTTCGAGATCATCATGAAAAAAAGCAATTTCTTTGCGGACTTTTTTTAACTGATCAGGATCTGGCGAATAAAATCCACCCGCAATAAAACTCGCGCCTTTTTCAATGTGTACATAATATCCGGCACGGTTGGCGCCTTTTGCTCCTGTCGACATCCAAACACCTAAATGCGCTTTGTAAGGTGATTTGTCTTTAGAAAACCGAATATCACGATTGATTCTGAAAGTACAATTCTTGATTTCCAATAATTCCAGTGAAGAATCAAGCGGTTTCATGGCATCAAGAAAGTCACTTACTAATTGATGGTAATTTTTTTTGAAAATCTCGTATCTCTTTTTATTGTCCTGAAACCAATCTCTGTTGTTGTTGATTTTTAAATCGTCTAAAAATTGCAATGATTCTTTTGTAAGCATATCGTTTTTGTTACAATTGTTTTTTCAAATCCTGTTCGCTGATATAACCCAAATTCTTCCATTTTACCTCGTGATTTTCGTATAAAACAACAATCGGAAGCTGGTCGATTTGTAATTGGGTGGCCAGTGTTTTGTTTTTATCGACATCAATACGAATGATGGTTACTTTATCTGCCATCTCTTTTTGCATTTTCAAAAGATAAGGCTCCATTTTTTTGCATGGCGCACACCATTCGGCATAAAAATCAACCAGTACTTTTTTGTCGGTATGCAATAATTTATTAAAATCCTCCTGTGTCATTCCAATCTGTTCAGTAGATTTTTTCATCATTCCATCCGCTTTCCATTTTAAAATTCCGCCTTCCAGTTCGTAAACCTTTGTGAATCCTAATTCAGTCAGTTTTGCAGCCGCTTTTTTGCTTCTTCCGCCACTTAAACAATACACAAAAACAGGTTTTGATTTATCATAAGTGTTTGCTTTTGATGCAAAATCCTGACTGTTCCAGTTTAGATTTATGGCATTATCGATATGTTCAGAGCTAAACTCATCAGGAGTACGAACATCTAATAACTGAGGATTTTCGACAGCTTTTATTTTTTCAGAAAATTCTTTTGGAGTAATCTCTTCAAAAGTATTGGAGGTTTGTCCATTGCAGGAAGCGAAGATAAAAAAGCCAATCATCAATATTTTTTGACAAAATTTCATATCGTATTATTTTTAATGTGATGCTAAATTAATGAATTTCAATTTTGAATTCCGAATGAAATTATAAATTGAATATTTTGTAGCTCTGATGAGTCGATTTTACAATTGTTTCGGTACGTTCCGGATGTGTATCCGAAATAAAAAGCTGTCCAAATGTTTCGCTGTTGACCATTTCTATGATTTTGGCTACCCGGCTTTCGTCGAGTTTATCAAAAATGTCATCAAAAAGTAATAATGGTTTTACGCCGCTTTGTTTCTTCAAAAACTCGAATTGGGCCAGTTTCAAAGCAATCAAAAAAGACTTTTGTTGACCTTGTGATCCGAATTTTTTTATTGGATGCGAATCAATTTCAAAAGACAAGTCATCTTTATGAATCCCAACACTGGTATAATGTAAAGCACGGTCTTTGTTGATGTTTTCCTGTAAAAGGGATAATAAGTCTTTTTCGAACAAATGACTTTCGTAAACCAATTGCACGGTTTCTTCAGAGCCTGTTATCGCCTGATGGTGTACATTAAATATAGGTATGAATTGTTCCAGGAAATCTTTTCGCTTTTCAAAAATAGATTTTCCAAAACCATTTAATTGCTCGTTATATATAGATAAGGTATCGTTGTCGAAAACATGGTTCAGGGCAAAATATTTCAAAAGTGCATTTCGCTGTACGATTACTTTCTGATATTGAATAAGCTGATGAAGGTAAGTCGAATCTAATTGCGAAATGACACTATCCATAAACTTACGTCGTGTTTCGCTTCCTTCCACAATTAAATCACGATCGGCAGGAGAGATAATGACCAACGGAATAAATCCGATATGATCTGAAAATTTATCGTAAGCTTTCCCGTTTCTTTTCAGGACCTTTTTTTGTCCTTTTTTTAAACTGCAGACTATTTGTTCTGTTCTCTCATTTTTTTCCAATTCGGCATCAATTACAAAAAACTCTTCTCCATGCTTAATGTTCTGTACGGCCAAAGGATTAAAATAACTTTTTCCGTACGCCAAATGATAAATTGCATCAAGCACATTGGTTTTGCCAATTCCGTTTTTGCCAACAAAACAGTTAATTTTGATATCAAAATCAAAACTTGCTTCGGAGAAATTTTTATAATTGAATAAGGAAATCTTGTTTAAATGCATTTGTAAGAAACTCTAGAGGTAAATTCAGTGTTTTGAACAGCAAAAATTTGAGGGTGCAAATTATCGAAAATTATCGATATAAAAGGCTTTTAGCGCGTTTCAGGATGAATTATTTTATGGTTGAAGTGAAAGTAATTACAATTGTTGAAATTATTTAATATAAAATAGATATAAAATTGATTTTTTTTACTTCAGTTTCAATAAAAATTTTATTTTTGCCGTTCACTAAATTAATTTTAAATGGCTACTTACAATAAAAGAGGATATAAAGCACCAAAAGAAAAGGAAGTTAAAGAAGTAACTGAAGAACAACAGGTAATCGTTGATGAAAAAGACAGTACAACTGCTGGTGTTTTTTCTAAATTAGATGAAACTGCTTCAAGAACTGAGGATTGGGTTGCTAAAAATCAAAAAATCATTATTGGTTTAGTTGCTGGTATTGCTGTTTTAACTATTGGTTATCTGGTTTATCAAAAATTTATTGAGGCTCCTAAACAGGACGAAGCTGCAAATGAAATGTTTGTTGCTCAGCAAAACTTTGATAAAGCTACTAATGGCGTGGCAAGTGATTCATTGTATAAACTGGCTCTGAATGGTTCTGAAGGTAAATTTGGATTCATTAAAATTGCTGACGAATATTCTGGTACAGATGCTGGAAACTTAGCTAATTATTATGCTGGTATGGCTTACCTTAACACAGGTAAATTTGATGAAGCGATCAAATATTTAGGTGAATTCAAATCTGATGAAGCTATCGTTAACGCTTTGGCAATTGGAGGAATTGGAGATGCCTATTCTCAAAAAAACAATCAAAAAGAAGCTTTGAGCTATTATGTAAAAGCAGCCGAGTCGAATAAAAATGATTTCACAACGCCTCGTTTCTTATTGAAAGCAGGTAAAGCAGCATTGGCTTTAGGTCAAAAAGAAGATGCTTTAAAATATTTGACAGATATTAAAGAAAACTATGATGGTACTCCGGAAGCTTCTTCTGTAGATGCCTTGATTGGTTTAGCGCAATAAAAATTTTAGACTTTAGATTTAAGATTGTAGATTTGTAATTAAAGAATCTTAAGTCTAAAATCAAAAATATAAAATCTAAAAAATGGCTACTGAAAATAAAAATTTATCCGAATACGATAAAAACACGATCCCAAATGCGAAAGACTTTCGATTTGGGATTGTTGTTTCTGAATGGAATGATACTATAACTGAAGGACTTTATAATGGTGCTTTTGAAGCGTTAATTGATAATGAGGTTCCTGCTCAGCAAGTTATCCGCTGGAATGTTCCCGGAAGTTTTGAACTGATTTATGGTGCAAAAAAAATGCTGCAGACACAAAATGTCGATGCGGTTATTGTAATTGGCTGTGTAATTCAGGGGCAGACCAAACATTTCGATTTTGTATGTGAAGGTGTAACCCAGGGAATTAAAGATTTGAATGTTCAAACTGATATTCCGGTTATTTTTTGTGTATTAACAGATAATAATATGCAACAGTCAATTGACAGAAGCGGAGGAATTCACGGAAATAAAGGTACTGAGGCGGCAATTGCAGCTATAAAAATGGCTTATATCCGTCAGCAGGCTTCTATTTCACATGCTTACAATCAGCCCCTATTGGTTTCCGGTGCAATACAAATTGAGGAGACTCCTAAAGCAATAGAAAACGAATAACACAATAGTTTTGAGAATTACTAAACCTATACCGTGTAAAAATAGTATAGGTTTTTTGTTTTTTTTATGACAATGAATGTTCTGAAACACCGTATAAATTCCTTAAATTTGTACACCTTGGTTTAATCTTTTGAACCTTAAATTCCATTTGAATTGGAATAATTTAACCTTAAAACCAAATTTTTAATGTCGAGTATTATTCAATTACTTCCTGATCATGTCGCGAACCAAATTGCCGCTGGTGAAGTGGTTCAAAGACCAGCTTCAGTCGTAAAAGAGTTATTGGAAAATGCTGTTGACGCAAAAGCAACCGATATCAAGCTGATCATTAAGGATGCCGGAAAATCATTGGTTCAGGTGATCGATAATGGTTTAGGAATGAGTGTGACAGATGCAAGACTGTGTTTTGAACGCCATGCCACTTCAAAAATCCGTCAGGCGGAGGATTTATTTACCTTGTGTACCAAAGGATTTCGTGGTGAAGCTCTGGCTTCCATTGCGGCGATTGCTCATATGGAAATGAAAACCAAGCAGGATCAGGAAGAATTGGGGACACATATTGTTATTGAAGGAAGTAAATTCGTTTCGCAGGAAGTAGCAGTTTTGCCAAAAGGAACTTCATTTGCAGTCAAAAACCTTTTTTTTAATATTCCGGCAAGGCGTAACTTTCTAAAGTCGGATACGGTTGAATTTCGTCATGTGATGGATGAATTTCAACGGGTTGCTTTGGCGCATCCCAACATTCATTTTACTTTTTATCACAACGGAAGTGAAATGTATAATTTGCCTGCATCTAATTTCCGTCAGCGAATTGTAGGGATTTTTTCAGGCAGAACCAATGAGAAATTAGTGCCTGTAAATGAGGAGACTGAAATCATCTCCATTCAGGGATTTGTCTGTAAACCTGAATTTGCCAAGAAAAATAGGGGAGAGCAGTTCTTTTTTGTGAATGATCGTTTCATTAAAAGCGGCTATCTGCATCATGCAGTTATGGCAGCTTACGACGGACTTTTGAAAGATGGCTCACAGCCGAGTTACTTCCTGTATTTACAGGTTCCGCCGAACACCATAGATATCAATATCCATCCCACCAAAACAGAAATCAAGTTTGATGATGAACAGGCGTTGTATGCTATTTTAAGAGCTTCAATCAAGCATAGTTTAGGTCAGTTTAATGTTTCGCCGGTTCTTGATTTTGACCGTGATTCGAATTTGGATACGCCTTATTATTATAAAGATGTAGAGGCAGAAACTCCAACGATTCAGGTTGATGGTAATTTTAATCCGTTTACGGATGATAAAACCAATAAGCATTATTCTAAATCTGGTTCGGCTTCTGGTTCAGTTTCCAATGCATCATATTCAGGATATTCCAAAAGAGTAGAACCAACAGCTAGTTGGGAAAGTTTATATGTTGGTTTGGAGACGGAAAGTATTGAAAGTTCTCCATTTACTTTTGAAAATGAAGAAGTAACATCTTCTCTTTTTAATGATAATGATGTGGAGCAGGCCGTTCAGAAAACGTATCAGATTCATAAAAAATACATTGTTTCACCTATAAAATCAGGAATGGTCATTGTCGATCAGCAGCGTGCGCATCAGCGTATTTTGTACGAACAATTTTTGCTGAATATGACGATGAATCAGGCATCAAGCCAACAATTGTTATTTCCGTTGAATTTGTTTTATTCTTCAGATGAAATGACACTAATTGAAGAACTGAAACCTTCCTTAGAGACAACAGGTTTTGTTTTTGAGCTGCCTCAAACCGATCATATAGTGATTTCGGGAATTCCTGTGAATATTACCGAAAGCGAAGTTTCGATGGTAATAGAGCAATTATTGAGCGATTTACAGGACGGAATTCCGGCAAGCAGTTACAGTCAGAATGATACTATTGCCAAATCGATGGCTAAAAGTTTAGCGGTTAAAACCGGGTCTTATTTAACCGAAAAAGAGCAGGACAATCTGGTCAACGGATTGTTTGCCTGTAAAGATCCTAATATTTCACCTTTTCAAAAACCAACTTTCATCACAATGCGTGTGGAAGATATAGATAAAAAGTTTGCCTTATGATGAATATGACTCCAGTTGTAAAACAACTATTGATAATCAATATTATCTTTTTTATTGGTTCACAATTAGTACCGGTTTCTTACGAATATTTTGCCATGTTTTTTCCTGAAAATCCAAGTTTTAGAGGCTGGCAGCCTATTACACATATGTTTATGCATGGTGGAATCCTTCATATTGCATTTAATATGTTTGCACTTGTTTCTTTTGGATCTGCATTAGAGCACTTTTGGGGAGGTAAAAAATTCCTTTTCTTTTATATTTCCTGCGGATTAGGTTCAGCACTATTGCATACCGCTGTAAATTATTATTTCTTTCAGGATACAATGAATACCCTGATTGCAAATGGTTATCAGAAAAATGAAATACTAAAGCTTTTAGGTGAGGAGAAAATTGACACCAGATGGCAGCAATTAGTTAGTGTGATGCAATTCCAAGGATTTACGGATTCTTATATTGGAACTGTTGTTGGTGCTTCAGGGGCTATTTATGGTTTACTGACTGCTTTCGCTTTTATGTTTCCAAATGCAGAACTGGCATTGATGTTTATACCTGTTCCAATTAAAGCGAAATACTTTGTGCCGGGAATTTTAGCAATAGATTTATTTCTAGGTATTAAAGGAAGTTCTTTTTTTGGAAGCGGAGGTACAGGAGTGGCGCATTTTGCACACGTTGGCGGAGCTTTGACGGGTTTTTTAATAATGTGGTACTGGAAAAAAAATCAGTTTAATAAGAATCGTTGGAATTAATTTTTAACTTTAAATAGTAATTTAAAACTGAAAAGCTTTTATGAATATTCTGGATGATTTGAAATTGCAGTATAAATTAGGCGGTATCGCCATGAAACTTATTTATTGGAATATTGTCTGCTTTCTGATTTCTTTAGTTTTTTTCTGGCCGAATTTTACAGGCTCATTCGCTTATCCAAATTGGTTGGCTTTGTCGTCAGATCCACAAGTGTTTTTATTTAAACCTTGGACACTTTTAACTTATGCTTTTTTTCATTTTGATTTTTGGCATCTGTTATTTAATATGATGGTTTTGAATTTTGCAAGTAATTTGTTTTTAACTTTTTTTACTCAAAAACAGTATTTAGGATTGTATATTTTAAGTGCTCTTTTTGCAGGACTGGTTTTTGCCTTAAGTTTCTATTTTTCTAATATTTATGGGTCTATTGTTGGTGCTTCTGCGGCTATAATGGCAATTCTAGTTGCTGCAACTACCTATTCTCCATTGATGAATGTGCGTTTATTTTTATTCGGTAAAGTAAAGCTTTGGCATATAACTGCGGTGATTTTGATTTTAGATTTAGTGCAATTACGTTCTGGTAACATGGGAGGTCATATCTCGCATTTAGCCGGAGCTTTTTTTGGTTTTGTATTTATCAAATTACTTCAGAACGGAACTGATCTGAGTGTGATCATTTCTAAAATACTAGATTTTTTTGCTAATTTATTTAGTAAATCTTCTTCAACCCCATTTAAAAAAGTTCATAAAAATTATAACAGGCCTTCACAGAAACCAACATCAAGAATTGTTACAAAAGATAAAACACAGCAGCAAATTGATGAAATCTTAGATAAAATCAGCCAGTCTGGTTACGATTGTCTGACAAAAGAAGAAAAGGAATTCTTGTTTAAAGCAGGAAAATAATCAGGTAATAAAATATGAAAAACCTGTCTTGGTTTAATAAAATAATGTTTTTCTTAAATATAGTACTGACTGTTGTTACATTTAGTGTCTATATTTTGCCTTTTTTAGCACCTAAAAGCTTTCCACTTTTAGCTGTGCTCACCTTATTTATGCCGGCTTTTTTTGTTGCTAACGGACTTTTCTTTTTTTATTGGGGAATTCAGTTTAAAAAACGTCTTATTTTGTCCGGTTTGGTTTTGTTGACCGGTATTACTTTTATCAGTAAATTTTATAAATTCTCCGCTAATGAATATAGTAAGGATGAAAAAGATTTCTCTGTTATGAGTTATAATGTACGTCTCTTTAATGTATTTAAGTGGCTGGATCGGGATGATATTCCAGAGAATATTAAAACTTTTATTGATGAAAAAGATCCTGATATTTTATGTATTCAGGAATACTCAAATTCTGCTCATCTGGATCTAAAAGTGTATCCGCATCGTTATATTTTTATAGACGGGAATCAAATTAAAACTGGACAGGCGATTTTTTCTAAATTTCCTATTATAAATGAAGGCAATATAGTTTTTCCTAATTCGGATAATAATGTGGTATATGCTGATATTAAGCGCGGAAAAGATATTATTCGTGTTTATAACATGCACTTGCAGTCAATAAAAATTTCTCCTGATGTGAGTGAAATTTCAGATGATATCGATAAAGTAAACCAGAAGAAATCTCAAATTATTTACTCCAGAATCAGTAAAGGATTTAGGCAGCAACAGGAGCAGGCGGAAATTTTTAAGGAAAACATAAAACAATGCAAACATCCAATTATTATTTGTGGAGACATGAATAATAGTCCGTTTTCCTATGTTTACAGAAATATAAAAGGAAAACTAAAAGATGCTTTTGAGGAAGCCGGAGAAGGATTTGGAGCTACTTACAAGTTTAAGTATTATCCTGCCAGAATCGATTATATTTTTACAGATCCTAAAATGAAAGTAAAACAATTTGAAAGTTTTCCTGATTTTGAAAACTCGGATCATTATCCAATAATGGCAAAACTTTCGATGGAACAATTCTAGATTATTTTCTGACTCTTCAAATAATCCATTGCAAACTTCCCTTCATTAAAAAGTAAATCCAAAACGCTTAAATTGTTGATGAAGCCATGTTTGTCATCAAAAACCTGAGAATATCTTTCGAATGAATTAATGTCTTTTTTACCATTTGCAAGGTGTCTGAAGTCTAAGATGTTTTCTATCTCATGGAAATATTCAGTCGTTTTATCAAACTCTAATTTCATTCTTAAGCATTTGGATGTAATTTCTAATACTTCCATATTTAAATCCATCAAAAAAGTATGTTTTTTCTCGAATACAGGAATAATTTCGTCTTCAAAAAACTCAAAAAAAGGAGAACTTCTGTATGCTGCTTCCAGCGATTTAAAATGCTGTTTTTGCCAGTCGAATTCATTTTCTATTAAAACGTCTTTAGTTTTTTGATGTGCTGTTTTGGAATGTTTAACGGGAATATTTAAAAGTTGAATACCGTTTGGACTGTAGATATAAGTACGGTTTCTATTGGTTTGTTTTTGAAAATTATCTTCCATTTCAAACGTAATGTTTTCAGATTGAGCCATAACTGCAAAATGGCTTATAGATGGAAAATAGGTTGGAAGTAATAGGGAATTCATATTGTCCTACGTTTTAAAACCCGAAACCCAAAAGTCATAAAGCCTAATTTCCAGACTCTATGACTTTTGACTTTCAGACATTAGAATATTATTGTTTGCTTTCTTTCCTTTTTCGCCAGAAATATTCTCCGACAAAATAAGCAACCAGTATGATTAAGAAATATTTAAAATAGGACTGTGGCTGGCCTTCGCCGTCAACAGTTGTAAAAACACGGTCCCATCTGATTTTATTGATTCCTTTTCCGTTCGTATCCCAGCTTAGCCAGATAAAAACAGGTTTTCCTACGATATGATCACTCGGTACAAATCCCCAGTAACGGCTATCCTCAGAGTGATGACGATTGTCTCCCATCATCCAGTAGTAATCTTTTGTAAACGTATAGCTGTTTGTAGCTTGTCCGTTAATTTTTATCTGATTGTCCTTTATTTCTAGTTTATTGTTTTCATAAGTGCCAATAATTCGGGCATACAAACCGATATTTTCACTGTTTAATTGTACAGTTGCACCGGCTTTAGGAATTAATATCGGACCATATTCATCCATTGTCCATTTTCCATTGTGTGGAAAAATCTCTGTTCCGGCATTCTTTTTATCTACATATCGAATTATGGAATCTATGGCCTTATTTTTTCTTAATTCTTCGGCTGCTTTTAAAGTCAGGTTGGCATTTGTCTGAGCAAGATATTGTTCCTGTGCATAGATTCCTGTATTTTGAATTACACTTGTCGGAATTCCGTTAAATCCTGTCTGTATGGTAAATGAATCATCTGCATTTTGATTGGCGTAAGTGATATAAGGTCTTACGGCATCAAGCTGCACATCTGAAGTAGGTTTTATGATGTAAGTTCTTGAAAACTCTGTTGATCCGGTAGCTTTCAATAATTCATTTGAAATTCCCTTTGCAGCATAAATAGTATGCTCATATTGTGGTTTTGCTCTTTCGGGTAAAACTAATTTTTTTCCGTTAATAAATACAAACCCATCAATTATAGATAAATTATCGCCAGGAATACCAACACATCTCTTAACGTAATTTGATTTCTTGTCAATTGGTTTTATAACACCTGGTCTTCCTTTTGGTTCAAAAAAGTAATGTACGGTATCTACAGGCCAGTTAAATACAACAATGTCATTATTTTTTATTTTTTCGATAGCTGGCAATCTAAAATAAGGCAATTGTGGCCAGCTTAGATATGATTTGCTTTTTGTAAGTGGTATGGAATCATGAACCATTGGCAATGCAACAGTCGTCATAGGTACACGGGGACCATAATTAACCTTGCTTACAAATAAGAAATCGCCAATTAGTAATGATTTTTCTAATGAAGAAGTTGGAATAGTAAACGGCTGGATTACATAAGTATGAACCAAAGTTGCTACTATTATGGCAAAAAGTAATGAATTTACTGTATCGCCAACTTTATTTTCCGCAGTTAATTTTCTGTCAGGATTATGAACTAGTTTTTGGGTGTAGTTTACATAATAGATATAAAATCCAAATGTGAAAATTCCTAAAATAGTGTCCAGAGTTGATTTTTTTCCAAATGTCCTAAGGGTTTCAACCCATACAACCGGAAACATGATCAGATTTATAATTGGGATAAATAGTAAAATAGTCCACCAGGTTGGGCGGCTAATAATCTTCATTAAAACAATTGAATTATATACAGGAATTGCTGCTTCCCATGATTTTCTGCCAGCTGCCTGGTATAATTTCCATGTTCCCAAAAAATGGATTATTTGTACAGCAAGTAAAAAAACAAACCAAAGATAAAGTGTCATAATTTTATATTTTAGTTCTGAAATTCAGAATATTTATTTTTTATTTGGATTCCAGATTCAAAACATCTTTCATGGAATAGATTCCTTTTTTACCTGCCAGCCATTCAGCAGAGATTACTGCTCCCAAAGCAAAACCTTCGCGATTATGGGCAGTATGTTTAATTTCGATACTATCAACTGTCGATTCGTAGTTTACAGTATGAGTCCCGGGAACATCACCAATTCTTTTGGCATCGATAAAAATTTCATCCTTTTTTGCTTCGTCCATAGTCCATTTTGCATAACTGCTATTGTCTATAACTCCTTTAGCTAAAGAAATTGCTGTTCCGCTTGGAGCATCCAGTTTTTGGGTATGGTGAATTTCTTCCATTGATACTTTGTATGAATCAAATTGGGACATGATTTTGGCTAAGTATTCATTTAGTTCGAAAAAAATATTAACTCCAAGACTAAAATTAGAACTTGAAATGAAACCACCTTGTTTTTCATTACATAGTGAAACCATTTCGTCATAATGTTCCAGCCAGCCTGTTGTTCCGGATACTACGGGAACGTTATTGTTAAAACAACTTGATATATTGCTGACAGCAGCGGTAGGTACACTAAAATCGATAGCAACATCAGCTGTAGAAAGTCCGTCATACGTATTGAATTCATCTTTTTTCAATACTATTTCATGACCTCTTTCCAGAGCAATCCTTTCGATTACCTGACCCATTTTTCCGTACCCTAAAAGTGCAATTTTCATTTGTGTATTTATTTGAATTTAAATTAGAACAATGCCTATTTAAAAGTTGTAATTAAAAGTTAGTCCTACATTTGGTGTAATTGTTACATCTGAAGGATAGATTTCCGGACGAAATGATAATCTCTCGTTGACATTAAACTGAATTAACGCTGCATCGACATTGGCATCAATTATGTTTAGGACATAAAATCCAACAACAAATAAAGAAGATAAATCACGATTACGCTGATAAAATTTTTGCGCATCAATTAAACGCGAATCATCAAGCCTTTCGAATTTTTCATTTCGGGGATAGCCTTCAAGTCTTCTTTTGTATTCATCTCTGGCTTCATGGTATTTTTTGTTGTTATCCAGATAAAAATACATACTGGTACCAATTGCCCCGTATACCAGAGGAATTTTCCAGTATTTTTTATTGTAAGCTTGTCCTAATCCTGGTAAGATGGCAGAATAGAAGGCTGCTTTGGCAGGAGTAAGCGGGTCTATTTCCTGCAATTTGGTAGTGTCTTTAGCGATTAAAACCGTTTCTTCTTTTGCCTGGGCAAAAAGAGAGACGGTTCCTAAGAAAAAGAACAATAGACTTATGGGGACAATCTTATTCACTATCCGTTTATTAATTTTATAATTCGGTTAAAGTCGGCTTCTGAATTAAACGGAATGGTGATTTTCCCTTTTCCGTTACCGGCTACTTTTATATCAACTTTTGAACCAAAATAATCGTTGAATGTGTTTTTTTGCGTTTCTTTAACTAAAAATGAAGAATCTGCTTTTGCTTTTCCTTCTGCTTTTGGTTTAAGTGTTTCATGATAGTTTTTTACCAGACTTTCTGTTTCACGAACAGATAAATTCTGGCTTACTATTTTTTGGTAAATATCAGTCTGGATGTCTAAATCTTCGATATTGATAATGGCCCTTCCATGACCCATACTAATAAAACCATCACGGATTCCGGTTTGAATAATTGGATCTAATTTTAAAAGGCGTAAATAATTGGCAATCGTAGATCGTTTTTTTCCCACACGTTCACTCATTTGTTCCTGTGTTAACTGAATTTCATCAATCAAACGCTGGTAGGAAAGAGCAATTTCTATAGGATCTAAGTCATGTCTCTGAATGTTTTCTACCAAAGCCATTACTAATGATTCGTTGTCATTAGCAATACGGATATAGGCGGGAACATGTGTCAGTCCAACCAAAGTAGAAGCTCTTAAACGACGCTCTCCTGAAATTAGCTGGTATTTATTAAAATCTAATTTACGAACAGTAATAGGTTGAATTACGCCAAGTTCCTTAATAGAAGTGGCTAATTCGCGTAAGGACTCTTCATTAAAATTGCTTCTTGGCTGAAACGGATTTATCTCTATGGCACTTATTTCAAGTTCAATGATATTTCCAACAACTTTGTCAGCATTTTTGTCTTCTACTGATGTAATGTCGTTTTCGGGATCTTTTAATAAGGCTGATAATCCTCTTCCTAAGGCTTGCTTTTTAATTGCTTTTGTCATAAAAACTATTTGCTGTTTTTCTTTATAATTTCCTGTGCCAAATTAATGTAATTAACGGCGCCTTTGCTTGTTGCGTCGTAATTAATAATGCTTTCTCCAAAACTTGGAGCTTCACTTAATTTAACATTTCTCTGGATTACAGTATCAAAAACCATATCGTTGAAGTGTTTTTGAACTTCTTCGACAACCTGATTCGACAAACGTAATCTTGAATCGTACATGGTTAACAATAAGCCTTCAATGTCAAGATCCGGATTGTGAATCTTTTGGATACTTTTTATTGTATTTAATAATTTTCCTAAACCTTCAAGAGCGAAATATTCACACTGAATTGGAATAACAACTGAATCTGCTGCAGTTAAGGCATTTAGCGTCAGAAGACCTAAAGAAGGAGCACAATCAATAATAATGAAATCATATTCTTCCTTAACGCTTTCTAATGCTTTTTTCAGCATGTATTCCCTGTTTTCCTTATCGACTAATTCTATTTCGATGGCAACTAAATCAATATGGGCCGGAATAACATCAACATTAGGTGCTGAACATTTGACAATACTTTCTTTAGGAGTATGACTGTGTTCCAGTATCTGGTAGGTTCCGATTTCAACAGAATCTACGTCAATCCCAAGACCTGATGTGGCATTTGCCTGAGGATCAGCATCAATTAGTAATACTTTTTTCTCTAAAACTCCTAATGAGGCTGCAAGATTTACTGATGTAGTAGTTTTTCCAACGCCTCCTTTTTGATTAGCAATCGCAATGATTTTGCCCATTTATTTTCTAAATTTTGAACCGTAAAAATACAATTATTTATGGTTTTTGAAAATCTATTTTGTTAACATTTGATAAACATCCGTCAGTCGTTGTATGGTGGGTGTCTAATGCAATCAGAACTCCGAAATTTCTTTCGATTCGGATTCATGATTTTAGAAATAGATAGATTTAAATTAAAATTATCAGGAAGATTTACTCTTTTCTTTTTAAATCGTTGATCAGACTTACACTAAAATACAGAATAGTAACTGCACCTAACAAAATGCAGGTCCACATAAACCAGGGTTTCTGCCAAATGGATTTTTCCTCCGATTTGGTTTTTATTTCTGTTAGTGGTTTAATATCATAAATCGTAGTTTGAAGTAGGTTGTTCTGTATGTTATTTTTGAAATCCGAAAGATCATATTGTGCCTCAATTAAATTTCTGTCACCTGCTTTTATACTGTATTTTTCATTTATACTTAAATCAGTAATGATAGAAATTGGTTTCTGACTGTATTTTATTGCTGAAATTGTTAAAGGCTGATTGTCTTTATTTTCGATTTTAATAAAAAATTCTTCTTCAAAGATTTCCGGAATTGTAAAACTGTTTTTTGTATTTGAATTTAATTCAAATGTTATGATTTCCTTATCAGAAATGACAGATTTTCTATTTTTTTGCTGTTTTACTTTCTTGTAAATAATAGCTTTACGACTGTAATAAGTTGGTTTTGAAATTTCAAAAACGATCTGATTAATGATTTGCGGACGATTAAAAGTAACGTGAATTAAGGTTTCTTTTTCAGATCGATCTTCCGTTGTTGATGACCTTTTTGGTTTAATTTCAAGCCAGGTATTTTTTTGAATTTTTGAATTGAAATTTCCGACTTTCAAAATGTTTAAAGGAAGTGTTTTTCGGTCATCAAAGTCAATTTTTAAATATTGATAGGTACTTAACGGATATGAAATAGTTTTAATAACACTTGCTTCGGTTGTACTGTTCAAATCATATAAAACTTTCGAATTGGATATTCCAAACCACTCTTTTAGGTCATTACTTCCTGAAATGGAGTAATTTTTTTCACCATCGGCATTAGCTATAAATAACGAAAGCTGATTATTGTTTTGATTTGACGGAATGGCAATGATAATCGAAGTGCTTTTTTTAGCAACCGTACTTTTCGAAACAATAGTATATTCTTCAAAAGTATGGAGTAATGCTTCTGAATTATTCTGAATAAAATAAGGAACCTCATTTCCTTTCGAATTAAAAATTCTGATATCGCTTAAATCCTGCTTCGAATAGGAACGGATCTCAGGAGACAGAGCGATTTGATGAAAACCATCTTTTGTAACGTCTTGTATTTTTCCGGTTACCTGAAACTGACCAAAAGACAGATTTGTTAGAAATAAGAGTATAAATAAATTATTTAGTTTCATTAGTTTCGTCAGGTTTGTTTTCATCAATTACTAAAACTTTAATTTTTTGGTAAACAAAAGAGATAATCAAAATTAAGATTCCTAAAAGGATGAAAGATATTATTTTTCCTGTTTCGGAAATATTACTGATATCGTATAAAAATAATTTCAAAATCGTTAATCCAAGTAAAGTTAGTGCGATAATTCGAAGTGTTTTGACTTGCTTTCTTATTCCCAGAATTAAAAACAGAAAAGCAAGAATCCCCCATAGAACCGGAAAACCGGTTTTTATTATTTTAGTTCTGGCTAATGTAATAAAATCGTCTGCTATCAATTCGCGTAGATAAGGTATTTCAGACTTATAGTTGGGATATACGGGACTTGTTAGTATGTCATTAAGTGTGACTGGTGAATTCATCAATACAAGACCATGAAGCATAACTTCTGAACTCGCAATATAAATTATAAAAAATGCCGCAATCCAGGCAAAATAACGATTTTTGAAAAAACTGAAATTGATGCTTTTTTGTATCTGATACAATTGATAGCCAAAATATAAGGTTATTGCTAATGAAAAGTAATGCAGATAAAATGCTATTGGCTGTCTGTTTCCTGAACGGATAATATCTGTATGTTCGAAAAAAGCATAATTTGAAAATCCGAAAGCAAATAAAACAATATTTGTAACTGCAATTATGCTTGATAAATGATAACCTTCATTGGTTTTGTTTTTAATTAAAACAGAAGTTAATATGATACAAAACAATAAATGATAAAGAACAGGCAAGGCAATAGCACTATTAATGCTTTCGATGTTACTATTGGATTGGTAAATAATTTCAAGCAGACCAGTTAAATAGGATATAGCCAATCCTAAAACCAAAATGTACTTTTTATATTTTTCAGGATTGAAAGTAATATTCAAAAGTGTAATATGCCCGGTTTCATTCTTCAATAAAAACCAAACTGCAAATAAAGAGGAGAAAGCAAAAAGCCCTGTTATAAATATGGGATTAATTATGATTTTTAACGGTAAATTGCTGTTGTAAAATAGATTCCAGTCCATTATGAGACTTATAATCATCAATCCATGTACGATTACCGAACCAAACCGATAGCTTGAAACTTTTGATTTTTGTGAAAGCCACAATAAAAGCACAGCTTCTGCAGCCCAAAAGAGGGTAATATAATTCCCTTCAAACTGAATAGGAATTGCGAGTGTTATAAAAGTCAGTGTTAATCCAATAAGCAAATAAACCGCTTTTTTGTCCAGACCGAATTTTTTGTACAAAAACCAGGCATAAGTTAAATTCAGTAATGCAAGTGTGGTTGTAAACAAACCTCTTAATTCAGGATGGAAATTGGATAAAATAGCCATTCCGGCGGCATAAAATAAGAAAGTATTGCTTGCTAAAATAGTCAATTGTGTTTTGGAGAATTCTCCTTTTGTCCTTAAATTATTGATTATATTCATTAAGATGAAAATAAAATAGAAGATAAATCCAAATAACAACCCACCCGGATAATGTGGTTGGTCACTCGTTAAATCATCTGCAAGCCAGCCTCCGTAAAGAAAAACAGTGAAAATGTAAGTGAGTATGTTAACAAGATTCCATTTTTTGTGATAGGCAATCGCTAAAATCCCAATATTCAAAATAATGATATAACTAAACAATACTACATAATTTCCGGAACCTGTACTAACCATAAACGGAACTGCGAAACCGCCAATTAAGGAAAGTACAGCCAGTTCAATTCTGTTGTAGGATAATGATATTAAAGCGCTGAAAGCCGTAATAACCACCATGATTCCAAACGCTACACTTTGATTGAATAAATGATAATCATGAAAAGCGATTCCGATTGTGAAATAAAAAATGGCAATAGCCCCAGCCACAATAACCGAACTGAAAGCAGCATAGTTTTTTCTTAATTTATGTGCAATTCCCATCACCAATGCACCAGATAAGACTCCGATTCCAACCCGTGCAGGTTCGTTGATCCAGTCTTTGTCAATGGCATATTTTACAAAATAACTGATTCCTAATACCAGAATTAAAACACCAATTTTGTTTATCAGGTTTTCACCGATGAATTTCTCCAAATCAGGATTCTGTTCCTTGAAGTTTTCCCAGAATGATTTTTTTGGAACTTTTGTAATTATAGGTTTTGGAATTGTTTTTTCTATTATTGGAGCTGGTTTTGTTTCCATAGAAAGATCTACATAATCAGCCTTGATTTCCGAAACTTTATCTTTAATTGGGAGAATTGCAGGAGTTTTTGCTTCGGCACTTTTTTCAAAACTAATTTCTTCTTTCGGAACAACAGGAGGAGCAACCGCTGGTTTTTCAATTGTCTTTAAGAGGTCTATTTTTTTATTCAGTCTTTTAATGTCATCTTCGATTTTATCAAACCGGCTTTTCATAGTGTTAAGAACAAAAATCAATAAACCAAATAATACTGCTAAAAGAAAAACCTCCATATTGTATAAATAAAATGTTTCTAATTGGTAAATATAATAACATTTTGATATTGGAAAGGTTTTTTAGTCTTTTACTTGTTATTTAGATTGTGGGTATAAAAAAAAGTCTTTTCAAATAAATGAAAAGACTTTTTTGTCGGGGTGGCAGGATTCGAACCTGCGGCCTCCTGCTCCCAAAGCAGGCGCGATAACCGGGCTACGCTACACCCCGTAAGCGGATGCAAATATAGTAATAAATTCCTTTTACAAAAGAAAATTGCCTAAATAAGTTTTATTTATTTTGAGATAGTTATTTAGGATTTATTTTGACGGGAATTTTTTATAATAAAGTTTACATTTGCATCTCTAAAAAACTATTCAAATTATGTCAGATACAATCGAAAAAATTAAATGCCTTATTATTGGGTCTGGTCCTGCAGGTTATACTGCTGCCATTTATGCAGCCAGAGCAAACATGTATCCTGTTTTGTATCAAGGAATGCAACCAGGCGGCCAATTGACTACGACTAATGAGGTAGAAAACTGGCCTGGTAATCCGGAGGGAATAACTGGTCCGGAAATGATGATTCAGCTGCAAGAGCAAGCCAAACGTTTTGGTACTGATGTTCGTGATGGTTGGGCTACAAAAGTTGATTTTTCAGGAGAGATCAAAAAAGTATGGATTAATGATAGCATCGAATTGCACTGTGAAACCGTTATTATTTCAACAGGAGCTTCGGCAAAATATTTAGGATTACCTTCAGAGCAGCATTACTTACAAATGGGCGGCGGAGTTTCTGCCTGTGCAGTTTGTGATGGATTCTTTTACCGCAATCAGGAAGTAGTAATTGTTGGAGCTGGCGATTCTGCTTGTGAAGAAGCACATTACTTATCTAAATTGTGTAAAAAAGTAACGATGTTGGTAAGAAGCGAAAAATTCAGGGCTTCTAAAATTATGGAAGAACGCGTTCGTAAAACCGAAAACATTGAAATCTTATTAAACCACGATACAGTAGAAGTTTTGGGTGATGGAAATGTAGTACATGCTGTTAAAGCCTTAAACAAAACAACTGCTGAAGTTATTGAGATACCTGCAACAGGATTTTTTGTTGCAATAGGTCACAAACCCAACACTGATATTTTTAAAGATTACATCACACTTGATGAAACAGGATATATCATTAATGTTCCCGGTACATCAAGAACAAATGTAGAAGGGGTTTTTGTAGCCGGAGATGCTGCTGATCATGTGTACCGTCAGGCAATTACTGCTGCTGGTACCGGATGTATGGCTGCTTTAGATGCAGAACGTTATTTAGCTGCCAAAGAATAAAGAAAAGTTTCAAGTTTTCTTTGTTTCAGGTTTCAGGTTCTCTTAAACATAAATACAAGTGACTTAAACAAAAAGTTCCAATCAGTTCGATTGGGACTTTTTGTTTTTTTTGCATTCCAAAAAATTGAAACAAATAAAATCTGAAACTACTATTTTATTTTCTTAAATAATTTAGCTTCTTCGCTAAAACGTGTCAATTCTATTTTTGGTTTTCCTAAAAGAGAAATTTCCGCTTTGTCTCCTATAGCCAGGGAAATAGATATTTCTGCTAAAATACTTCCGGTAGCATAACTTTCAGCAGTAACATTGGCTTCTTTTAAATTGAATTTTGTTCCTGTAAAACTTGAATTATTATCCAGACGGATTGTGGCTTTTTCAGCTATACCTTCAAGAGCGGCTGACGATTTTTGATACAAATCACATTTAAATTTAATTGAAGATACCAATGATTTTATGCTTGAATTTTTACTCAATTGCAAACTGGCTTCGTCAGCTTTTAAATTAATCTCTGATTTTGACTTATCATCAGCTATCAAACTGAATTTCTTGGCATTGACATTCAGATACAATTTTGAAAAATCGACACTATTAAAAGTGATATCATCCAATAATAATTCCTGAATAGCATAAATTTTCGCCTCATTTTTTGCTGTCACTTTAGTAAGTGACTTGGTATAGGTAACATGAACCACCAGCTTTTTGAAAATAGTAGATTCTTTTGAAGTATATAATCGAAGTACTTTTTCTCTCAAATCCATCCCCACAATATCATGCAGGTTGTCATCTGCTTCAATTTTGATTTCGTTTTTTTCTCCACGTTCCAGATAAATTTCCAGATTGTCTTCAGCTTCAATAGCATCAAAATCACCAACTTCCTTTAACGATGTGGTAACGACTTTTGTACCTTTTATTTTTTCCCTTTTTTGGGCAAATGTTACTGTGGTAAAAAGCAATAATAGGAGTAAGGCTGTATTCTTTTTCATTAATTCTAAATTTGATTTTAAACAAATATAAAAAAATCATCCACTTTCGATGAATGATTTTTTAATATTTTAAGAATCAGAGTAAAGTTTATCCCTGATTGATGCTTCCGCCTGAATTTGATTTTTGTTCCAAAGATTTTGGAGATCCTTCATAGTTGATGCTGGCTCCGCTGCTGGCTTCCGCTTTTAGGCTAACTTTTGGATGAATACTAATAGAAGATCCACTGGAGGCATCGGCATCAATATCATTCGCGATTAGGTTTTTAGCATCAATAGTACTGCCGCTTGAAGCATCTGTTTTTAATTTCAAAGCTTTACCTTCTACGTTTATTGTACTTCCACTGCTTGCACTTAATAGGACAGAATCAGATTCCGTACTTATATTAATTGTTGAAGCACTTGATGATTCTAGATCTATTTTTTCTCCCAGAATTACTTTTTTGCTGTTTATCGAAGAGGCAGTTGAAGCTTCAAGTTTCTCAACAATTGGCATTTTTACGGTTACTCTTTTGGTAACATCGTTAAAGGAACTGTATTTACATTTTATGATCAGGGTTCCGTTTTTAACTTCTGTGGTAATTTCTTTTTGTAAATTATCATCAGCTTCCACAATAATTTCGGTAGAGTCAGATTGCTCGATAACAACGTCAATAGCATTGCTTACAGATACATTTTTAAAATCTCCCTGAACGATTCGTTTTTCAGTTGTAACATTTCCACTGCCTTCGATTGAATTCATGTTGAAATTACAGGAAGCGAACAATAGTGCAGTAATAGTAGCAATAATGAATTTTGTAATATGAATGATTATTTTGATCATGGTTAATTAATTTTGATTACAACTCCGTTTTTATCTGTGGTCAGGCGTCCTGAACTTTTTTTGCTGTTAAGAACTTCTTTTCCGTTTATTTTTATCGAAACTTCTTTTACTGTATCATTGTCAATAGTATTTTCTTCCTCCACATCTTCAAACTCATTTTCATCTACAGGACAATTTAAACATTTGATTTTTGAACCTTCAACTTTATAATTGTAATTACCACTAAAGTGTAAGTTGAAAAAATTATCATCTGAATCATCATAATCTTCAACAGAAGAATCTGGTTTAAATAATTGTCCTTCTGGTAAGTACAAATATATCTCAACTTCCTGGCCTCTAAATTTGTTTTTTACGTCTGTAAGAAAATAATTATCCAAAATTAATTGATTTCCTCGAATTTCAACGTTATAATTTATTTTTTCTGCTCTTTTTTTTGCGGCAGTAAATGAATTTCCTCTTGCGCTCTTTTCAATTTGAATGTAAGGTGCTTTTTCGTCAGTATGTAAGACACGCAAACGAACATTGGTAGAGTAAATCAGCTGATTGTTGGCAGAGTCCTGAACAAATTCGAATTCTCTATGGTGATTAAGGTCTTTAGCGAAATAGTTATTGTATTTGAACTTTACAAAAAGGGTATCATTTGGCTGAATAGCGATTGCTTTTTTCTCTACCATTTTATTATCGTATGATACTTCTGTTGCTTGTTTGATTCCAATACTAATGGTAATCGCAATTGCTATAATCCAAATGGCTAACAACGTATATTTGGCAATATTTCCTATAGTTTTTGTATTCGGAGCTAATAATTTGAATCCTAAAAGGGTCATAAAGAAAAACGGAATACCAACAGCAAAGAACATTAGCAAGCCAAATGACCAGATAGGATATTCAGTAAAGTTTCCTGCCTCAACAAAGTTTTGCCATGGAAAATCAATAAAAACATTCGTTCCTAAAGTAAAAACACCAATCAGTAAAAAGAATAAAATAGTAATTCCTCCAAGAATTAAAATGACACCTAATAGTTTAGCAAAAATTTTAAATCCTGTCATGATAAAATCTCCTACTGAACTGCTTACTCTTTCAGCTCCGGACTTTACCTGGTTTCCCATTTTGTCATAATCTGCGTTTTTAAATTTATCAGATAATGATTCAATTTCCTCACGAACCTTTTTTTCAATGTTTGAAATAGTAACCGGTTCTCCGGTCATCTCCAGTTTTTCTGAGGTTGTAACCGCTTCCGGAGTTACAACCCAAAGTACAAAATAAGCTAAAATTCCTGTTCCAAATCCTGCAAAAACAAATATTAAGAATAAGATTTTAATCCATACAGCGTCAACACCAAAATAGTGTCCTAAACCTGTCGCAACACCACCAAGCATACCATTTTCTTTATCACGGTATAACTTTTTGTTTTTTCTGTTGCCTGTATTTGCATAAGATTGGTTCGATTGTATTTCTTCCTCAATGATATAATCTTCTGGTTGTCCCATTACCGCAATCACTTCGTCAACATCCTTCAGTCCCACAACATGTTTCTCGCTTTTTTGTTTTTCTGTTAATAATTCAGAAACACGCATTTCGATATCTTTAATAATTTCATCCTGACCGGATGAGTTGTTCAATGATCGTTTTATAGCGTCAAAGTAGCGCGTCAATTTTAAATATGCATCTTCATCGATGTGAAAAAACATACCGCCTAAGTTAATATTTACTGTTTTGTTCATGATTATTGATTTTGATTGGTGATTAGTTTTACGGCATCTGATAATTCAGTCCAGGTTCCGTTTAATTCGTTTAAAAATGTTTGCCCTATTTCGGTTAATCCATAATATTTTCGTGGTGGTCCTGAAGTCGATTCTTCCCAGCGATAATTAAGCAAACCGTCGTTTTTCAGCCTGGTTAGGAGTGGATAAACCGTTCCCTCAACAACCAGTAATTTTGCGTTTTTTAAAGTGTCTAATATTTCAGAGGTGTAAGCGTCTTTTTCTTTCAGTACAGATAAGATGCAAAACTCAAGAACACCTTTGCGCATCTGTGCTTTTGTGTTTTCAATGTTCATAATTTCATTTTGTTTTTTTTAGATTGAACAATTCGTTTTTTGATTGATGATGATTGATTGATGATAATGATGATGATTTTTTAGGAGCTGTTTCCTGCTATCCGCTTTATCTTTTATGGCGAACCCCGCCACAAAAGGATGCCGCTGCTATCAGGGCTAGGACTCCGGTATTCATAATAACTTTTAATCTTTGATGAACTACTTTATGAAAGGAATCGTCAACGGATATTTGTACAACTCTCCGTTTGATGTTTTTATAGAAGCATAAATCACTAAAAAGAATTCAACTACTTTTAACACTCCAAAAAGTAATACTGCAGTTGCGCCTACACTTAATAATCCAATGTTTCCTTCAAAGTTGAAATTTCTGATGATGAAATCTTCGTTGTTAAAAACCGCTTCCATCGGAAGGTTTTGTAAAAAGACAGTAATGAAAATCGGAATTGCAATCAAAGCTAAAATCAAAGTGTAAAGCAATAAACTCAATTGAAAATTCAAGGTCTGTTTTCCGTGGTGATTTACAAATTCTGATTTGTCCTTTTGACTCGTCCAGATCAAAATTGGAAAAATATAATTTCCAAACGGAATGAAATATTGAGTCAGTGTGCTTAAATGCGTGAACGTTGCTGTGTTTTTTTCTGTTGTGTTTTCCATGATGAGTGGTTTTGATTTGTTGATGATTAAAAGCATATAGTAATTTCTTATGCAAATATATGTCTAAAAGACAGTATCTTGTTTTACATAGTACCAAATATTAACAAATTTTTAACAAATTAAAAATTAATGTTTCCACAAAATGAAGATATAAATCAATGTAGATGCTTGTAAACAGTAGAGTAATTAGAAAGAAATTATAATTTATTGTGCACGCATAGTTTTTTTGTATTTTTACATAAAAAAATAATCACATGGCAATTTCAGTCTCCAAACTCAATAAATTTGTATTATTCAAATTACCGTCGGCCTTCATTTGCGGTGTACGTGTAAAAGCAATTGATGAGAATAGTTGTACGGTAACGGTCAAACACCGTTGGATCAATCAAAATCCTTTCAATTCGATGTATTTTGCTGTTCAGGCAATGGCCGCCGAATTAACTACAGGAGCTTTGGTAATTGCACAGATTCAGCAAAGCGGAAAAAAAATCTCAATGCTGGTAGCCAACAATAAAGGAAACTTTACCAAAAAAGCAACCGGAAGAATAACATTCGTTTGTAACGATGGCCACTTGATCACAGAAGCTATTCAACAAACAATTGCAACAGGCGAGGGACAAACTTTCTGGATGAAATCTATAGGAACTGACGAAAAAGGGATTCAGGTTTCAGAAATGGATTTTGAATGGAGTATTCGGTTAAAATAAACCATCAACATATAAAAATATAAAAAAAGACCTCAAAATGTGAGGTCTTTTTTGTGGAAACTGGTTTCGATTATTTTTTAACGCAGCAAGACTTTTTGTCTTTTGATGTAGCTGTTTTTTTAGTACAGCAAGATTCTTTTTTAGTTTTTTCTTTTTTAGCAACGGGCTTAGTGTCTTGTGCATTTGCTCCAATTGTAAATAAAGCGATTGCTAAAACGGTAAATAATTTTTTCATTTTTATAAATTTAATTGTTGTACTATTTGTAGAAGATTTATTGGCCAAATATAATAAGATATAGTTTCGGAATTCTCAAGATTCAGTTAAATTATAAAAGTGAAATTAACATAGCTACACTCATTATAATCATCAAGGCATCTTCAATTATGGTTACGGTACTCATGGGTAAATTGAAAACGGCTCCCAGACAGGCGCACTGAATTTTCTTTTTATTCAAAACCGACTGTAAAACACCAATAATACTAATACTCATCACAATAAAAGTAACTGCATTTGTGAATATTGGATTAAAATTAAGCAGGTAAGAAATTCCTAGTCCAAGTTCTAAAAAGGCGTAGACATATCCCCAAACCGGAATTTTCTTTGCCAAAACATCATACATGGCGTAACTTTCTGCAAAGCCTTTTAAGTTGAGTAGTTTAAAAAAGGAGAAAACCAAAAAGAATCCCGCCATAAAATGCCGCATGGCCTGCATCCAATCAAAATGATGGTTCGTTAACTGAATCAAAACAGTAACTAAAGTGATGTATGAAAAAATCAGTAAAATGGGTTTGTAAGTTTCAAACCAGGATCTTGTTTCTTCAGTAACTTCCTGATGATGAATTTCTGAAATTTGATATTTACTTTCTAATGCATGCTGTAAATCTGATAATGAAACATGCCTTGTCATCGTTACAGTTGCTGAATTATCATCTTTAGAAACAGCAACATTGGTTATATTTTGAACTTCTTCAAGCGCTTTTTTTACCTTGTCTTCGCAGCTAAAGCAGGTCATTCCTGTAATTTGATAGGTATGTTTCATGATATTTGATTTATTAAAAAACAAATTTCCGAACTAAAGCCCACTTATGATTGTAAAATTTCGGGAATGATTTGCAAGATTTACAAATTCTCAATCTGAATACGCTTCTTGTTTTTTAACTGCTTAAAATAAGTAGGCGTAAAGCCAGTCACTTTTTTAAACTGATTGCTTAAATGTGCCACATTACTATAGTTTAAGATATCAGCGATTTCACTTAATGATAGTTCATTGTAAATAATTAGCTCTTTTACCTTTTCTATTTTCTGGCTGATAAAATATTTTTCAATTGTAGTGTTTTCAACTTCAGAGAAGAGATTGCTCAGCGAATTATAATCATGATTAAGTTGTAGTGCCAAATAATCGGATAAATTGGTTTTGAGTTCATTGTTTTTATGGTGAACCAAATCAATAATCAGCGTTTTGATTTTCTCTATGGTTTTACTTTTTTTATCATCAATTAAATCAAAACCTAATGCATGAAGACGGATTAAAAGATCGTTTTTTTGATCTTTAGTAATGGTGTTTTGAATCTCAACTTCACCTAATTCAACTGAAATAGTCTGAAGTCCGAGTTTTTCAAATTCAGCTTTTACAACCATTTTACATCTCTCGCAAACCATATTTTTTATATATAATTTCATTTTTTGACTGATATAATTGAAATTTAAAGCAAAGTTCTGTATTATAAATTTACAGATAATTAATGTAAATGTACAGCTATTCTTTAAGTAGACTAACCTAAATTTGCAAGATAGAAATCTAATATTTCTGATTTATAAATGAAAAAAAGTCTTATTGCGCTCTCATTAGGGGGTTTAACTATTGGTATAACCGAATTTGTAATGATGGGTTTGCTACCTGATATTGCTTCAGACATGAAAGTTTCAATTCCGGTTGCCGGATATTTAATTTCATCTTATGCTTTGGGAGTGGTTATTGGTGCTCCTTTATTAGTAATACTGGGAAGAAATTTAGCGCCAAAGAAAATGCTTTTGATTTTAGCTTTGATGCTAACCGTTTTTAATGCACTTTCGATTATTGCTCCAAACTATAATGTATTATTTGCTTCCCGATTTCTTTCCGGATTACCGCACGGCGCTTTTTTTGGAGTAGGAGCGGTAGTCGCAAGTCGTTTGGCAGATAAGGGTAAAGAAGCCCAGGCAATTGCAATAATGTTTTCAGGGCTGACACTTGCAAATTTGATAGGTGTTCCAATTGGTACATATATAGGTCATCATTTTATATGGCGTTATACTTTTGTGCTGATTGGTATTGTAGGTTTGCTTACCTTTTTATTTATCTATTTATGGATGCCAAACCTTGATAAAGGCGAAACCGTTAATATGAAAACGCAATTGCAATTTTTTAAGAAAACCGAAGCGTGGTTGATTATTGGAATTACAGCTATTGGCTTTGGTGGATTATTTGCATGGATTAGTTATATAGCGCCTTTATTAATAAATATTTCTAATTTTTCTCCGGAAGATGTATCCTATATTCTTATACTGGCAGGCTTCGGAATGGTAGTTGGGAATTTTGTTGGAGGTAAACTGGCTGATAAATATTCGCCAGCACCAACAGTTTTAGCTTTATTATTTGTGATGGTTATTGATTTGATTATGGTTTACTTCTTTTCTTTTAATCAATATGTATCCTTGCTTCTTACTTTTTTAACCGGAGCAATTTCTTTTTCGGTTATAGCTCCAATTCAGATGTTAATGATTAAAACTGCTAAAGACGCCGAAATGATTGCTTCGGCTGCACTTCAGGGAAGTTTTAATATAGGGAATGCATTAGGGGCCTTTTTAGGCGGATTGCCTTTAGCAGCTGGATATAGCTACGCTTCTCCAAATCTTATAGGTGTTGGAATGGCAGTGATAGGAATGATTATCACTTTATTTCTGATACAGAAGCATAAAAATTCTCTGCGCTTGAAACATATTTAAAATTGGCGTGATTTAATAAATGAGCCGTTAAAAAAATTACTTAACGGCTTTTTATATGACTTTTTTTAATATGATAATTAAAGATTTATATCAAATATTTTTAAATCTTTACAGGCAGCATTTTTAATCAGCTCTTTTTTTAACATTATAAGGAATTTACTTAATTTTCTATATTTTATCACTTATTATAGAAATAACAGTAGATTGTGTAATCGATTGATTTTATTGTAATAACTAATGTAATGTTTAAAAAATAAAAGACTATTTATTGATTTTTGGCTATAAAAATTACATATCTGACATTAAAATACAATATATTTTTTAATATGTAATTTTTTTTATGAATTTTTTGGGAAATTTTATTTTTTATTTGGATTTTTTTTTTATGTTTGTGTAATCGATTACATGTGTTTTTTTTAGACCACTGTAAAGCCAATTTTGACAGTATTTACAAGGGTTTAACAATGCTTTGGATTATAATTTAAGTAATAAAAAAACATGTTTTTCTTAAAAAAATCAGAAAAGAATGTAATTAAGCAACAATTAAACTTAAAAACAATTAATAATTAACTAAACAGAGACTATGAATTTTAAAGATTTATTTAATAAAGGAACAAATTGTTGTTTTGCTTTTGTTTTCTTATTGTGTTTGCTTTCGGGCAATCAGGTAAGTGCGCAGGGGACAACGCTGGAAGGGGTTGTTAAAGATGCTTCAGGTTTGACTTTGCCTGGTGTGAATGTATTAGAAAAGGGTACAAAAAATGGTGTTTCTACTGATTTTGATGGAAAATATAAATTGAAACTTTCTAATCCTCAGGCTACAATAGTTTTTTCTTTTATAGGATTTACAACTAAGGAAGTTGCTGCTGCAGGAAAAAGCACAATTAATGTAACTTTAGCTGAAGAAGCAAATTCTTTAAATGAAGTTGTTGTTGTGGGGTATGGTACAGTAAAAAAATCTGATTTGACTGGAGCTGTATCTTCAATTTCGGGAAGTACTTTGGCTAAAATACCTGTTTCCAATGTTGCTGAAGCTTTAACAGGCAGAATTGCCGGAGTTCAGGTAACTTCATCTGATGGTGCTCCTGATTCAGAAATTAAAATTAGAGTTCGTGGTGGTGGTTCGCTAACACAAGATGCATCACCATTAATTATAGTTGATGGATTTCCGGTAAATAGCATGAGTGATGTCGCTGCTTCAAATATTGAGTCAATGACGGTTTTAAAAGATGCTTCGTCAACTGCGATTTACGGATCTCGTGGTGCTAATGGTGTAATTATTATTACAACAAAAACCGGCAAAGATGGCAAAGTGTCTGTTAGTTATAATATGTTTTACGGTATGAAACAAATGGCTAATGATATTGATGTACTTCCTGTTGGTGATTTTGTGAAATGGCAATACGAATATGCGATGCTTAAAAATACTGATACCAGTGTTTTAAGTAACCCATCTGATTATACCAAATATTTCGGAAATTGGCAGGATCGTGATATTTATGATGGTGTTAAAGGAACCAATTGGCAAAAACAAATTTATGGACGTACAGGAGAAGTACAAAGTCGTGATTTAGGAATTCGTGGAGGAACTGATCTGTTAAATTATAATTTCAATTACACATTATACGATGAGAAAGGAATTATGATTGGCTCTAATTATAAAAGAAACAATTTGTCTTTAGCACTGAAAAGTAAATTGAATGACAAAATTGATTTAGGTTTTACTGTAAGATATTCAGATACTGAAATTTTAGGGGGAGGAGCTAATGATCAAAATAGTAATGTGCAGGATAGCCGTTTACGTCATGCCGTTGGTTATGCCCCGCTACCAATGCCGGGATTGACAACTGATAATGAGGATCAGACAGTAAGTACTTATTTATTGAATCCTTTTGTATCTGTGGCTGATAATGATCGTCAACAGTTTAGAAAAAACTACAACATGTTGGGAAGCTTTGGTTGGAAGATCACTAAAAGTTTAAAGTTTCAAAGTGATTTAGGACTGGATAATTACAATAATTTAGATTACCGTTTTTATGGATCATCTACTACATTTTCATCACAAAATACAATTGGTAAAGGTAATCCTGCCATGGTTATGAGTGATCGTAAAGATGTGCGTTTTAGAAACGCCAATACTTTAAATTATGATTTTAAAGAACTTTTGGGAGTAAATCATCATTTAACAGCACTTTTGGGACAAGAGTCAATTACTACAAAAGTAAACAATACTGGTTCGACACTTTTGAACTTTCCTGACTTCTTTAATCTTGATCAGGCAAAAAAATTAACCGTACAAGGAACTCCACTGACAGTTAATAATTATTACAGTCCGGATGATAAATTGTTGTCATTTTTTGGTCGTGTAAATTATGATTATAAAAACAGATATTTATTAACTGCAACTTTTCGTGCTGATGGTTCCAGTAAATTTTATGGAAGTAATCGTTGGGGATATTTCCCGGCAGCAGCAGCAGCATGGAAAATTTCTGAAGAAAGCTTCCTGAAAGATGTTTCATGGTTGGATAATCTTAAAGTAAGATTCAGTTATGGTGAAGCAGGTAATAATAATATTCCGGTAGGTCAAACTACTCTTGCTTATGGTCCGGCAGTAAATAATACAATGAACGGATTTGATAGCTACTGGAAAGTTGGAGATGAATTGATAAATCCTGATTTGAAATGGGAAACTACAATTACACAAAACGTTGGTTTGGATTTTGGATTTTTCAAAAATCGTTTAAGCGGAACGCTAGATTTGTATAAAAATATTACCCAGGATTTATTGATAGAATTTCCAACAGGAGGAACAGGATATGCAAGTCAGTTTAGAAATATGGGAGAAACTCAAAACACAGGTATTGAGGCAACTTTGAATATTACTGCTATCGAGAAGAAAAATTTTGGTTTAAATTTCTCTGTTAATGTTGGTGTTAACAAAAACAAAATCAATTCATTAGGTGTTCTGAGCAATTTTTACAGAGATTCCGGATGGGCATCAACTGATGTAACGGGAGATTATGCAGTAAATATTGGTTCTCCAATGGGATTAATGTATGGCTATGAAAGCGATGGTCGTTATGAAGTTTCTGATTTTGATTATGCGAACGGAAAATATACTTTAAAGGCAGGTGTTGCAGATGCTGTAGATGTTATGGGTACGGCAATCAAACCTGGTATGATGAAGTTAAAGAATACAGACGGTTCAGCTGATAATAAAGTAACAGCATCAGATAAAAAAGTAATTGGTAATGCGAATCCAAAACATACAGGAGGTTTGGTTGTGAATGCGAACGCTTACGGATTTGACCTTTCTGCTGCTTTTAACTGGAGTGTTGGAAATGATATATATAATGCCAATAAAACAGAATTTGGGACAGCTAACAGAAATGGTCAGTACAAAAATTTAAATACTGAAATGGCCGAAGGTGTACGATGGACAAATATTGATCCTGCATCAGGACAATTAGTAACTGATCCTACAGAATTGACCGCATTAAATGCTGGTACGACAATGTGGTCTCCATATATGCAGCGATTTGTTTTTTCTGACTGGTCAGTAGAAGACGGGTCATTCTTTAGATTGAATAACCTTACATTAGGTTATACAACACCGGAGGCTTTAACATCTAAGATAGGGGCGAGTAAATTGAGGTTTTATATTACAGCTACAAATGTTTTTATTATTACAAGTTATTCTGGTTCAGATCCAGAAGTATCAACAATAAGAAAAACTCCTCTTACTCCGGGTGTAGATTATTCAGCTTATCCTCGTAGCAGACAAGTGATTTTTGGTTTAAACCTTAATTTCTAATTTAAAATTTATCAAAGATGAAACATAAAATAATAATAGCAGGATTAATAATTTCAGGTCTACTTAATTCCTGCCAGGAATTTGGAGATGATTTTTTAGAAACACCTGCACAATCAACCTTAGACGAAGAAGTTATTTATTCTACTCCAGAATTAGCGCAAGGTGCCATAAACGGAATTAAAATTGCATTTGGAGAAGAACAATCTTACAGAGGAAGACTTTTGGCTTACCAGGGTCTAAATACTGATGTGGAGTGGTTTCTGGCATCTTCAAGTCCAGGAGCAAAGGCTGATTTGGTTACTTACAATGCTTTGGCTGACAATACCGAGATGAATACGGAAAAAAATGCATGGGCAATGATGTACGAAGGTATTGAGAGAGCCAACTTGTGTATTCGGGCATTACATAAACATACAAATCCTGCTCCGGGTACGGCATTTGGACAATTATTAGGTGAAGCATTGACTTTGCGTGCCATTCTTTATGCTGATTTGGTAAGAAACTGGGGAGATGTCCCTGCCCGTTTTGAGCCTGTTTCAAGCAATACTGTTTATATTCCAAGAACGAATAGGGATATAATTTACAAACAATTAATTGCAGATTTAGGAGAAGCAGCAACTTTGGTAGCATGGCCTAAACAAACAAATGCAACTGTAAGTGTTGAGAATATTAATAAAGCTTTTGTGAAAGCTTTTAGAGCGCGTTTGGCTATGGTTGCCAGTGGTTACCAACAATATCCTGACGGAGTTAGAAGAAGTACTGATCCTGATTTATCAGTTGCTAATATGTATAAATTGGCATTAGATGAATCTCGTTCTGTAATTCAAAGCGGTTCAGCTAATTTAGAGCCTACGTTTGAAGGTTTCTGGAAAAAATACAGTCAGGAAAACCTTAATGCAGGAGGAGAGTCTCTTTGGGAAATTCCATTTGCACAAAATAGAGGAAGATTTTTTTATTGGTTTGCTGTAAAACACGATGCTATAGATCAGGCTCAGGGAATGAGGTCAAGTAATGGTGGGACTGCAGGGCCATTGCCATTTGTTTATTATGATTATGACAGGGCAGATACACGTAGAGATGTTACTTGTGTGCCATATAAATGGGGTTCAGCAGTTGTCGATGCTGCCGGAAAACCTATTGCTAAGCAAGAGTTAACTGATTTACAGGTTTGGTACTTTGGAAAATATCGTTTTGAATGGATGCCAAGATATGCCACAAATTCAGGTGATGATGGGATGAATAAAATTTACATGCGTTATGCTGAGGTGCTTTTGATTGCAGCTGAAGCAGCTAATGAAATTGAAGGAACTGCTGCTGCGGCACCTTATCTTAAAGAAATCAGACGCAGAGCTTTTGCTGTTGCAGATCACCCAGTTAAAGTTGATGCTTATGTTAATGCACTATCTGGTAAAGAAGCAATGTTTAATGCTATTGTAAATGAAAATCAGTATGAATTTACAGGAGAAATGGAACGTAAATTTGCTCTTATCCGTTGGAACTTATTAAAAACAAAACTGGATGAGGCTAAAGCTAAAATGACAAATTTGAAAGCACGTACTGGTGAATATGAAGATGTTCCAAAAACATTATACTATAAATATAAAGCAGATAATATTACGCTTGATATTTACGGATTAAATCGTGGAGAAATTGTAAATCCAGGTGGTGATTATATATCCAAAGGTTGGGAGAAGCTTGAAGACAATAAAATAACAACACTTTACCATGAAGGAGCAAATCCTGATAAGAAACAATTTTGGCCAATATGGTTATTCTTCGTTAATGGAAGTAATGGTTATTTGGATAATAATTGGTACAAGTAATATCTAATTAAATAAATTATAAATTTTATAATTATGAAAGCAAAATATATGTTTAAAGGGCTACTAGCCACACTTTTACTACTTGTACTTACTGTAGGTTGTGATAGTTATAATGAAGGAGTATTAACTGATATTGATAATACAAGATTATTTTCACCAGTAAATGTTAAAGCAATAATTAGAAATCAAACTAGTGTTGAGTTAAACTGGGATAAGCGTGATCAGGATGATCATTATATTGTAGAATTTAGTGCAGATGACCCTAATTTTACCACTATTTTTAAAACTGTAAAAGTAACTCCTGCTGAATTGCCGGTTCGTATAGCATTAGAAGGAGAAACACTTTATTCTATTAGAGTTAAGGCGGTTAGCGCAACACTTGAAACTTCAAAATGGTCTGTTACAACGGCTAATACTTTGTCAGAACAACTTTTCTTAGCTATACAGGAAACTGATATCGCTGCTAAAGAAGCTACGCTAAGATGGGTTGCCAATAGTAGTGTAACTAAAATTGTTCTTAGTCCCGGAGATATTACACATACTATAACAGCTGAAGAAAAAGTAAGTGGTATTGCAAAAATCACAGGTTTAAGTCCGGAGACAATTTATCAGGCAAATTTGTTCAATAACACTAAGAAAAGAGGTGCTATAACATTTACTACAGGAATTGATATTGGAGACGGTATTTTAGTAAAAAGTACAGATGATTTATTACAAGTTATTGAAAATGCCACTTCTGGAGCAAAATTATTTTTGGAGCCAGGTGATTACAAATCGGTAGGAGCTGATGGAGTAACACCAAGTACTGATATTACATTAAAAAAGACAATAACGATTAGTGCTTTACCGGGAAAAGCCAAACCAGTTTTACATTATAAAATTACAGCTAATTCAGGTACTAATAATATTTCATTATTAAACTTAATTTTGGATGGAACGGGTATGGAAAACGCAAGTTTAATTACCGTTGCTTCAACTTCAGCCATTAAATATGGAGACATCCTAATAAGTGGATGTGAAATACATGATTATACCCGCGCATTATTAAATGGTAGTAGTGCAGGAAATTCAACAATTGGTTCATTCATTGTAGAAAACTCTAAAGTTACTAGTGTAAATACAAATAATGGTGTAGAATTTATCAATTTAAGGACTGCATTTGTTAAAAGTCTTGTGTTAAAAAATAGTACTTTCAATAACTGTTCTAATAGTCGTGATTTTATTCGTCTGGATCCAATTACATCCATCACAGGAGAAACTTCAACTGTTTTAGTTGAATCTTGTACCTTTAACTGTCAGGGAATGATAGCTACAAACAGATTTATGTATGTTCGTTTTGCTGATAATTCATGTACGGTTAAAAACACATTATTTTCAAATACTGCGGCTTTTTATTCTTCTAATCAGGCTGGTACAAAACTTCCTGCTTTTAGTAATAATAATTATTTTAATTCGCCAAATTTCCAAAGCACAGCAATTCCTAGTAATAAAGCAGATACTGCAGGATCTGCATTAGATCCAGGATTTACGAATGCTGTAGGTGGGGATTTTACAATCAGCAATCAAACTTTGATTGATAATAAAGTAGGAGATCCTCGTTGGATTAAATAAGGTTATCTAAATATTGGTTACTTAAAAAGGCATGCTGAATTTTAAATTTGTTGCATGCCTTTTTGGTAACACAAAATTTAATTTTAAATAAAATGAAAAGAAAATCAATGTTAGGGCTATTACTATTATTTATTTTATTCTCATGTCAAAAAGAAGATGATGCTAATGTTCCTACACAAATAGTAGTACAAAAAATTGAAATAACAGGTGATGATATAACAACAGGAGTTAATGGACAAATTACTGCTAAAATTATACCCGAAAATGCAACTGATAAAACCGTTTCATGGAAAGTATCAGATGCTACAATTGCGGACATTGCTGCTGATGGTCTTATCACTGCCAAAAAAAATGGGACTGTTACGATTACTGCTACAGCAAAAGATAAAAGTGCTGTTGTAGCGAGCAAAGAAATCAAAATTACAAGCTTTACAGTTCCTCAAACGGCTGATTACGAGGTTTCAAATATGGTAGAATTAACTAATGCAATTACTAAAGTAAAAGCAGGACAAACTATTATTGTGAATAGTGGTAAGTATGCAATGACTTCTAAAATAAACATAATAACTTCAGGAACTTCTGATAAAGTAATTACCCTTAAAGCTAAAGAAGGAGCAGCACGTCCGAAATTAGATTTTTCAGCAATGCCTGAAAGCTCGTCTAATCAGGGAATTGTTTTAAAAGGGAATTACTGGCATTTTAAAGGAATTGATATTTACAAAGCCGGTGATAACGGAATGCAGATTACAGGAAGTAATAATATAATTGAGTTCATGACTTTCTCAGAATGTTCAGATTCAGGATTACAATTGGATAATGGTGCTGCAAATAATACTATTCTAAATTGTGATTCTTATTTCAATGCCGATTCAACTCTTGAAAATGCCGATGGTTTTGCCTGTAAATTGAATGCAGGAACCGGTAATAAGTTTATTGGATGCAGGGCATGGCAAAATTTAGATGACGGCTGGGACGGTTACTTAAGAGGTACTGATAATATCTCAACCACATACCAGAATTGCTGGGCAGTTAAAAATGGTTATCTTAAAACAGGAATCAAAGGTGCGGGAGACGGTAACGGATTCAAAACCGGAGGGAGTGATGATAAATTATTAAAACATAATGCAAAATACACTAATTGCATAGCGGCAGGAAATGTAGCTGATGGTTTTGATCACAATAGCAACAGGGGAGAAGTAACGATCTATAATTGTTCTGCATATGACAACGGTAGAAATTACTCTTTTAGCAATTCCAACCCATTAGCAAAATTGATTATTAAAAACAGTAATGTTTTAGGAACTTATGGAGCTACTCTTGCAGATATTACAGCTGTTACCAATAACAGCTGGCAAAACGGAATAACAGTGACAGCAGATGATTTTACCAGTATTGATTATGCCCAGTTATTAGGAGCGAGAAAAGCAGATGGCAGTTTACCGGATGTTACTTTCTTTCACTTAAAAGCTGATAGTGATATGATCAACAAAGGGGTCGATGTTGGCTTGCCATTTAATGGCACATTACCTGATTTGGGTGCTTTTGAGCTTTAAATATTGATGATAATATTAGAATTTAATAATAAAATAATCTGTTGGGTAATCATCAAAACTAACGGATTAAATAATGACCATTAACTTTTTTTACAAACTAAACTTTAACCATTTAACACATTAACTATGAAGAAAAATTATCTATTTTTTTTAGTATTGATTCTGTTTGGATCCGTTGTACGGGGCCAGATTGCGAATTCAATCACTTATGATTTTACAGACGGAACCATCATTGCTGCTAAGCAGAGTACAGATGGTAAACTGACTTTGGGAGATGCCTATATATGGCATAACAATAGTCCGAGTGGCTATGGTTTGGATTTGAAATTAAACCAGGAAATTAATATTTCAGTTGCAGGAAGTTGTACGATTCGATTTCTTGGATCCAAATATTCGGGTTTAAAACTTACCGGAACTTCTTCTACATCTGCTAATCTTGGAACTCAGGTGACTACGGTAGTCAATGATAAAGTAGATACTTATGAATTTGTTTACTCAGGACTTGCCGCTGTTTTAAACTTTAAGGCTGTAGCAGGTACAGGGAATGATATTTACCTTCCTAAGATTGAAGTGATACCTGCCCAGCTAGGTAAAAACTTTACTTCGGCTGAAAAAAACATTGCTTATTCTTTTGATTTAAGAGACCAGAGCATCATTTCAAGTGTATATCCAGGAAATAATTACGAGCTAGGATTGTTTAAAATCGAGGCTGGAGCAAGTAATGCTTATAGCTACCACGGAACCCAACATGGAATTTATTTCAAAGCTGGAAACAAAATTACGCTTAAGGTTGCAGGAAATAGCTACATTAGAGTAGCAACTGATCAGTATTCAGCAGGTACAATAAAGGCGTCAAGTGCTACTGGTGCTTTTGATGTTACCACTGTAAGTAATACTGGTATGACATTTAGTGATGGAACCCCAGCTTATGTTAATATCTTATACGTAGGAACTGCCGGTACGGTTACACTTGAAAGCGTAGGAGGAATCAATTACTTACCTTATATAGAGGTTTCTCCTGTGCCTTATCCTGTTACATTAAGTTCTTATGTGCAAAAAGCAGGTACTATTGCTATAAACGGAACAACTCTTAATCTTCAATCCGGAATTGATGCTGCGTCTAATGCTATCGTTAGCGTTAGTGCTGGTACTGTAATTAGTGCTACTAACGAAAAAGCATCAGTACGAATTAACTTGAGTGGAAGTGTATTGTCAAGCTTTACACCTGTTTTAACAGGAGATATTGCTTCAGTAGGTGTTAATGGCGATGTAATGACAATTACTTATGCCAATAGTGCAACTGATCCAAAAACATATTTAATTACTATTAAAGACAATAGTATTGTTCCTGCGCCGGAATTTGGAAAAACCTACACCTATAATTTTGCAAATGGCTCTGAAATGCCACAGACAGCTTATACTTCTTTGCGTTACAATACTTTTGTTACCAATGATGGTATGGTTACCGTAAAAAGTAATACTGCTACTGATGCTGTTAAATTTGGTTATCATGATGCTGCACACGGTGGTGTTTTTTATGCCGGAAATTCATTTGATGTAGCGGTAGCAGGTAATGCAACTATTACTGTAATAGCATGTATGTATGGATCTCCTGATGCTCTTTTAGAATTTAGAGACGCATCAAGTAATCTTTTAGGTAGCATTAGAGCACAAAATAATGGTTTAACAGATGCACAGCCATTTAGTTTTTCTTATACAGGACCTAAAGGAATTGTCACTGCAAAATTAGTTAGTGCTGCTAACCCAACGGCAGAAATTTATATACACGGAATGAGCGTTGAAAATGCTGCGCAAGTGATAGTTTCAAATGGTAAAACTGATGTTTGGGATTTTGGTGCAACACAACTTGATGTTGCTTTGTACAATAATAAACTAACTCAGTCAGCAATTAATAGCTGGTATTTACCTTCTGTCACTGTTGGTAGTAGTAATAATGTATTGCCATCTTTTTCAGCTGGTGTATTAAGCTGGGTTGGAGGTTCAAATGACAGATTAAGAACGCTTAATACCAATCTTACCCGTTACGACGAAAGTTATGCAGGAACAACTGACTACCAAGGTAGAGTGTATGTTAATGGGGGAGCAGCGGTAGGAAGATACATGAGCCTGACATTAAGTGCAGATGATGAAGTTACGGTTGTTGCCAAAACAGATGGAGGTGGAGTTCTTAATTTTGAATATGTTGGAAACCCTGCTGAACAAACCGATCAAATTGCACTTTCTTCGACTATAACTGAACTTAAATTTGTAGCTAAAAAATCGGGAACGTACCATATTTTTGATACTAAAGATAAGCCTAGCTATTATAGAATTTATAGAAAAGATGCTGATTATGTTAACTTGACTGGAACTATAGATGTAACTCAGGCTAACGGAATTCCTAACAGCTATAATGTCCAATTTACAAATGCTGCTGGTAAAGTTTTCCCTGCAACGATTACTTCTGGTTCTTATACGGCAAAATTGCCTGCAGGATATACATATAATATAAGTTTATCCGATGCTAACGGATATGTGATTAGTAATGGAGCTTCTTTACCGGTATTAAAAACGACTACAACACATGATGTTGTAATTGAAAAAGTGCAATTGTATACTGTTAGCGGTGCAATTACAGGCTTGGGAACTACTATTTCAAATTTAGTTTTAAAATATACAGCTGCTGTATCAGCTAATAAAATTTATATACCGGTACCAGTTATAAATACTGCGAATAGTACTTATACTGTAGATTTAGAACCAAATACCCAATACACTATTTCAGGTTCAGGTCAAAACATAAATGATTTTGAGATATTAGCCAATACAATTACAATCATAGGAACTACAAGTCCGAATGTAGCATTTACCGCAAAACCAACATATCCAATAACCATCAATACAACAGGTTTGGATGCGACTCAGATTGGTAATTTAAAATTGACATTTACAAACCTAAACGAAAGTGGGTATGTGTATAACTTTAATTCTGTTTCAGGAATAGCGTTACGTAATGGAACTTATAGTATTTCATACAGCGGATTAGATAGTAATGTAGTTGTAATGACTTTGACTTCTAACTTAAAAGTCACTAATGCCGCGACTTCTAAAACACTAGATTTTGTAGCGCCGGCTTCAACTGGTAACACAGCTTATTCGCCAATTCTTACTGTCGGTACAGATAAGACATATAAAACAATTAACGGTGCTCTGAATGCTGTGACAAAAATGACACGTACTGCTACAGACCGTGTGACAATTATGATTGATCCGGGTAATTACGAAGAAATGTTGGTAATTAGCCAGGCAAATGTAACGTTGAAAAATGCTGCTGCAACTCCAAATATTAACTTATTAAATAAAGGAGTTGATATTGATGCAGGAGCAGTAAGAGTTACTTCTTATTATGGTCACGGATACAATTATTACAGTATGTCATCTGATCAAAAATGGCATGCAGATGTTTTAAAAGTAAACAAAGAAAACGGTTATTTATCCTATGAAAATAAAGGATCAGGAACAACAAATGGTTCTTATTGGAATGCTACAGTTGTAGTGGGAGCAAATGGTTTTGAGGCTAATGATATTATTTTTGAAAACTCATTTAATCAGTATGTTTCTAAAAAAGAATCTGAAGATGTTGTAGTAATGTGGGCTACAGGAAGTAAAGGACTGCGTTCAACAACTTATGGAGATACAGAAGTACAAAGAAAAAGTTTTGTTGAAAGAGCAGCTGCAATTTCTATTCTGAACAATATAGATAAAGTTGTATTGAATAAATGTAGAGTTGTAGGCCGTCAGGATTCTTTTTACGGAGGTACTGGCTCAAGAGTTGTGGTTTATAAAGGTGTGATGATGGGAGGTACGGATTATATTTTTGGCGGAATGAATGCTGTTTTCTATAAATCAGACTTAGCAATGAACACAAGTGATGATAGTGGAGATCAGTCTTATATTACTGCAGCACAACAAGCATCAGGAAGAGGGTATTTAATGTATGAGTGTAAGGTTACTTCGGCAATACCGGGTACGGAAACAGCTTCAGCATTTCGCTCTAAACCTGGTTATTTTGGTCGCCCTTGGGCAGCAACAACCAGTGAAGTTGTTTTTTTCAAAACGACTATAGAAACGACTAATTTTACTGCTAATGCTGGTCAGTCTTTAATTGTTCCATTGGGTTGGAATGACTCGTTAAGTGGTCAGTCTGCTAAAATGTATGAATTTGGAACCACTGAAAATTCAGGAGTAAATAATTCATCAGCCCGTGCAGCATGGTCCACTAAATTGGCTACGCCTTCATTAACAGATGGGACTGCTATTACGACTCTAAATTTTACAAAAGGAAGCGATGGATGGGATCCTTTACCGCAATTGATCGCTAATGAAAGTTTGGGAATAAAAGATAATACACCAGTATCTGCTGTGAACGTGGTTGCTTATAAAAACAGAATAGCCATTTCAAATGTTAAATCAGAAACTGCGGTAGCTATTTATACTATTACAGGTTCTAAAATAAAAACATTCAAAACAGCTCAGGATATTGATTTCGAATTTCAAACCGGAGTTTGGATTGTGGTGATCAAAGCTGAAGATGGTCAAAAAGCTGTAAAAGTTATTACCAATTAATTATAACCTAAATTTTTAATACATCATTTAAAAAGCAAGCTGCTGAACAATTTCAGGGCTTGCTTTTTTGATTTATTATGAACTTAAATTCAATTATATTTTCTTATTGCGATAATATTTAACGATTATTAAATTATATGTATAAATAAATTGACTAAAAATTTTACATTAATAAAAAAAAATCCTAACTTTATGCAATCGATTACAAGTGTATCACTAAACTTATAAACAAAAAATTATGAAAAGAAAATTACTTTATTTAACTACAATTGTGCTTTTTTCAGCATTTTCAACTATTAATGCCCAAACTACTGTTTGGAATTTTAGTATTGCAGCAGATTGGCCACCTAGTGTTATCCCTCCTGCTACAACACCGGTTACCCCTCAAGAATCTTACTATCTTACTGAAACAGTAGTAAATAAATTAGGTATTGTTCCAGGACCATCTACAGTTAAAAATTTCGGAACTGTTAATCAAAGTAATGCTGTATTTCCTTCTCCGAATGATTTTACAGGAACATACCGTTTTCAAATGAATGGTGCTGGTTATACACAGGCTACAGGTTTCGTTTTTACTCCAGTTCAACGTTATCTGTATTTTACTGCGGATGATGCTTGTACTGTAAAGATATGGTTTAAGACAGGAAGTAATAATTCTGTGCGAACAATTTTTGTGACCGATGGTACACAAACAATAGCATCGGGCACTTCAAATTCTGGTGGGAATACCGATTTTGTAGTCTTTACTGCTAATGTAACGGCTGCTCAGGCTGCAGGTAAAATTTATATATTTGGAGATGCTGCTAATAATCTTTATAAAATTGAAGTATCTGGAGCAAATGTGACAACCCCATCACTAGGAGTAGATGGTTTCAAGGCAGATGCAGCATCAAATGTTTTCTCTAACGGAAAATTGGTTTTCGTATCTAATGTGAAATCAGATACAAAAGTTGATGTTTACGGAATCAGTGGTGTTTTGGTAAAATCATTCACAACCGGATCTGATACAAGTTTTGATTTAAATACAGGTCTTTATGTAGTAAAATCAAAATCTGCTGAAGGAGAAAAATCCGCAAAAGTTTTGATTAACTAATTAGAATCACATTATTAAAAAAGGAGAATATTCATTTTGAATATTCTCCTTTTTTTTGTTTATGAATTTAATAATACATTCTAAAATCCAGTAATTTACAAAGTGCATAATGCTTCTGGTACAAGTCTTCTACAACCTCAGCAAGATTGTCATTCTCCTGATACAAACTAAAAAAAGCTTTATCAATTGTACTGGAACTTGCTATTTTATTGTAAGATGATCCGTAGCCCAAAATCGCGCGGGCACCTGTAATATCCAGAAAATATTGTGCCTCTTCATTATTCAGGTCCAGTATTTTTTTATTGGCAAAATGTATCACTTTCCCTTTCATTCTTCCTTCAAAAAGTTCGGCTATTTCTTCCAGACTGTAATAATAATCGTGAAGGCAAATATTATTGGGTCCGCCGGGCATCACAAAGTAAATGATTTCATAATCCTTAAAATTATGATCGTCGTAAAGTAAGGCGTTCAGACTTTCTTCCAGACCTTCAATCGTATCACAGCTTTTATAAATACTGGCAATACCCTGATCAATGGCAATTTCTTCAAGGCTTTTTACCACTTCGGTAGTAGTAACATAATCTACATCGCGAACTCCTTCCAGACAGAAGATAAATTTTTCATAATCCATACAATTATGTTTTCTTATAAGTAAGCAGAACTCACATTATTGGTTTAAACAAATGTATTTTTTATTGTGTAAAACTCCTATTTGGAATGAGTTTTTAACTCATTTTTGACATTCTGCTTTTCCATGTTACAATGGAATATAGATAAGCATCGTTGTACCTGTATCTAAACTGCTGATTGCTTTTATAAATCCCTGATGATTGGCTACTATTTTTTTTACAATCGCAAGTCCAAGTCCGCTGCCGCTGTATTGGTCGTTATTATGTAATCTGTAAAAAGGGGCAAAAATTCTTTTTTCATAATCTTTGCTAAAACCGATACCATTATCCGTAATTGAAATCTTGACGTAGTTTTTTTCAGGATCAGCTCCAATCTCATTAATTTCCTCTTTTGAAGACTGTTCTGTTTCGATTTTTATCTCAGGTGTAATACCTTCTTTTGTATATTTAATCGAATTAGTTATCAAATTGCTGAATAATTGTTGAATTTGATAAGGAATAATATTCAACTGGGGAAATGAACCAAAAGTAATCTCAGCATTTTTTTCACTTATAGTATCTTTTAGATCGCCAAGCGTTTTCTTTAAAAGCAAATTCACATCTGTTTTTTTATATTCTTTTTCGATGAGATTAATTCTTGAATAATTAATAAGATCAGAAATTAACTGACTCATATTGGCTGCTGAAAAAAGTACCCGCTCCAGATTATGTTTGCTTGATTCGGACAGGTTTTTTTCATTGTCAAAAATTCTTTTGCAAAACATCTGTATTTTTCTAAGCGGCTCCTGCAAATCATGGCTGGCTGCAGCTGTAAAGGTTTCCAGCTGCTCGTTGTTTTTTTGCAGCTGCGTATTTTTTGCCGTTAATAAATCATTAGTAGCTGCCAGATCTGTAATATCCTCAAGTGCTAAAAGAATCATCCCGTCAGGTTTGGAATTTAAAATTCGACGTGCATTTACAATCATGGTTTTTTTGCCAATATCGGTACAAATAGTATCTACTTTTAAGTCAACTATACCAACCTGATCATCAATTTTATGCATTTGCTGCTTAAATTCACTAATGTCCCATTGACAATTTCCAATTTCAAAAAGACTGTATCCTTCGGTTACATGCTCGGTTGTGTTGAAATATTTATAAAATGCCGGATTGGCGGTTTTAATGATGAAATCTTTATCTACGATTAGCAATGGTTCCCGAATCGTTTTTACTATAGATTCAGAATAATTCCGCATCGAAATAAGCTGTTTCTGACGATCCATAAGTTCATCATTCACACACATTAATTCTTCATTATTAGACTGAAGTTCTTCGGTAGAGGTTTCCAGTTCTTCATTCATTGCCTGAAGTTCTTCACCGCTGCTCAACAGTTCCTCATTGCTTGTCTGTAATTCTTCAAATGCAGTTTGCTGTTCTTCGGTTACTCTTTTAATGTTTTGACGTAATTGCGAAAGTTCACTCTCAAGTTCTTCAATACGCTTTTGTTCTGAATTTTGATGTGTTGCTTTATCAGAATTGGTTTCGGGAAGCAAAATCTTATAAAAAAGAACCATCAGATGTTCAGTATCATTAGGAAGCAAGAGTATCTCAAATGAAACAAGATAAGGCTGCAATTTAACCTGAATATTGTCTTTTCGAATATTTGATTTTTCTTCTTTTGCTTTTAAAATAGCATTTTGTAATTCAAAACCAATTCCTTCACGAGCCATTTTTACTATATTAAAATTTGGCTTTCCTGGTGAAGGGGCTAAGAACGGACTGGTGTCGCCATGAAAGTGAACAATTTCAAGATTTTTATTAATTATGACACTGGCAGGAGTGTACATGGTAAATAAAATATCTGACGCAATTTTTCTGAAATCAGCTTCCGGTGTACTACTGGCCTCAGAAGTTTTCATTTTTATCTGAAAAGCACCTTGTGAAGGTTTAAATGGCTGAGCAGCATACCTGCCAGGAACAAATTTGCGAATGTAAATTTTATCATATTTTTCAAGACTCTCAAATAAATCTTGAGAATGGGTTGCTGATTCTGATTTTCCGAGAAAAAGCAGCCCTTTGTCTTTAAGGGAATAATGGAAAGAGCCCAAAACTTTATTTTGGAGATACGGATCGAGATAAATAAGTACATTGCGACAGCTGACCAAATCAATTCTGGCAAAAGCAGGATCTTTTACAAAATTATGTACTGCAAAAATGCACATATCCCTAATAGCTTTGTTGATATGGTAATTTCCATCGCTTTTTGTGAAGTAATTTTGCAGCCTTTCTTCAGACACCAGCTGAACATCCTGATAAGAATAAACTGCCGATCTGGCCTTTGTAATACATTTCTCGGATATGTCTGAAGCAAAAATCTGAACTTTGATGTCCTTGTTGTTGGTTTTTAGTAAATATTCATGCAGGCAGATAGCTAAAGAATAAGCTTCTTCTCCGGTAGAACAGCCGGCAACCCAAATTCTCAGGTTATTATTAGTTACATTTTTGACTAAAGAGGGAAAAACATGAGTAGATAAATTTTCAAAAGCTTCCTGATCCCTGAAAAAATAGGTAACATGAATTAAAAAGTCGTTAAATAACAGATCTTGTTCATCTTTGTTGTTTCTCAGAAAATTATAATAATCTTCGATCGTATTTCTTTCAGCTATTACCATTCTTCTGGCGATTCTGCGTCGTATTGTTGGCTGTTTGTAATGCCTGAAATCATTACCGGTTCTGGAAAAAATAAGATTAATAATCTGTAATAGAATTTCCTCGTCATTTGTTGGTATATGCTCCTGCTCCGTATAACCATAATTTGCAATGTAGCTTTGCTGTATTTCCAGTAACTGGGAGGGGATTTTTTCCGGCGACAGTATATAATCTGCTGCATCCGTGTCTATTGCATTCTGCGGCATGCCTTTATAAGCTGCAGTTTCCGGATCCTGTACTATTGTTGCACCTCCTAATTCCTTTATTTTCTTTAATCCCAGTGTTCCATCAAAACCAGCGCCGGAAAGTATAACCCCAATCGCAAAAGTTCTGTGAACATCCGCAAGGGATTCAAAAAAGATATCGATAGTATTGGTGCGTCTCTCGTTGCGTGTTCTTAATTTTAATTTTAAAAAACCCTCTTCGGCAATCAGAAGATTATTTTCCGGAATAATATAAATATGATTGGGCAAAAGATTGATATCACTGATAATTTCATGAACCGGTATTTTTGAATGCAATGACAGTATTTCTGTGAGACTGCTTGGATGATCTGGTGATAAATGCTGAACAATAACATACGCCATTCCTGAATCGACTGGTATTGCTGAAAGTATTTTTTTAAATGCATCCAATCCTCCTGCTGATGCTCCGATACCCACCACTGGAAAATTTAGTGGTGTTTTTGATGAATTTATAGTATTAGGGGTTGACATATTTTTATTCTAAGGTAATTATAAATCAAAGATAGGAAAGTTAGTACTGATTAAAATTTTATAGTTAGCATATGTGGAAATCATGTAAATCATACATGAAAAATGTGTAAAAATTAGTCTGTTATCTTTATAATATTTGCTTTTGAGGTATTTATAAAAAATGTATTTATCTAAAAATCAATTTATTAAATTAAAAATTCAATATCATGAAAAATTTATTTTTAACAGCTGCAATGCTTGTTTTTTTAGGAAGTGCTATTGCACAGGAAACTCCAGAAAAAACAAAAAAACAATCTGCCAGAACTTCTGACACGATTAAAAAAAGTAAAAAAGGAAGTGATTACAATTCTTCAACTTATAAAACGGATACGGTTAAAAAACACCGTACCGATAAGAAAGCCACAAAGGTAAAATCTACAGATGCGACTACCAATCGTGATTCTTTGGAAATTGTAAAACCTTAAATTAAGGTTATTCAATGAAAAGTGTAAAGCCTATTTAATTCGATAGGCTTTATTTTTTGTTTAAAACTATTAATTTCTGATGTTTTGCAGTGATTACTTCTTCTTCATCTTCCCTTGTAAGATCTTCATCATCACAATGGTCACAATTGACATTTAGCAGAGCAATAAAAACGAGAGGTATTAAAAATTTTAAATTTGTAAGATTTGATTTTTTTGGCTTTAGGGAGTACATAACGTTTATTTTAGGGCTTTTAACATATTTAGAAACAAAAATAAATTGTAAGAAGAAACAATATTTTCATAATTATTTTTGATTCGTTACATAATTTCCATGTTTATAAGTTTTGAAATCGTTTTAAAAGCAAAAACCGTCTGATTACTCAAACGGTTTTTGCTTTTGTTTTTGAAGAATTAAAATTCCCTTGGTTTGTCAGAACCAGTTTCATTAATGTCATCCTGTAAACTTGTTTCATTAAAATCGCTTTCATTTTCTTCTTCATCCATATCTTCTTCCTCTTCCTCAAAATCTTCTTCTTCTAAATCTTCATCCAAGTCTTCCTCTTCATCCAATTCTTCCTCTTCATCCAATTCTTCTTCATATTCATCAGGATCTAAATCGTCTGCATCTTTGTATTCTTGTTCATCAATTGAATTGTCCAGTACGTTCGATACTGAATCATCATCCTTGTATTGGGAGTCATTTTGAAAAGACTGGCCATCCTGGCTGTAATTTTCTCTTTCATCTAAATTCATAATGTTTTTTTTAAAGTTATTTTTTTGTTTTAGTTGGCGCCTTTTCATCTTTGGCAGATTTCGAAGTGCTTTTAGAAGCTGTTTCTTTTTTGTCAGCTTTTTTTGTTTCTGTTTTCTTTGTTTCAGCTTTTTTATCAGTTGATTTTGCACTATCAGTGCTGCTGTTTTTTTGGTTTGAAGTAGCCATTGTTTTTAAAGTTTTAAATTTATATTAAGTAAATGTACTTGCCCTCTGAATCAATAACTTACACAACATCTGATTGTAATTACATAATTTGCAGATTGTGATTTAATTCAAATCAAATAGTTATATAATTTGAAAATTAAAAGGATAGGCTGCCATGATGAGATAAGCAATTATAATAATGCTCATCAGAAAAATAACCACAGTCAGAATAGTCAGTAAGAGTGTTGAATATAAATATTCTCCTTTTTGTAAAAGCTTATGTGTCTGTTTGTATTTAAAGTAAGATAATAATATCGTAAGTGCTCCTGTAAGAACTAAGCCAATGCCAAGAAAAATCGTAAATCCATTTTTTGGAATTGTCGAATCCTGAAAAAAGCTGGCAGGGAGCTGATTCACGAATAAAGAAAATTTTACTATTACAAAACCAAATACCATAATTCCGATACCAGTTCGAATCCACGATAAAAATGTCCTTTCATTAGACATATGTTCATTGATCATTTTTTTACTACTTTCCATTTTATAAATTGTTATTAATGTTAATCTCTCCACACTAATTAATAGCTTTTATTAGGAGCTTCTTTTTAAGGTCTACAAAATTCTCCTAAACGATCTCCTGAGTATTTACAAAGTACATTTTTACAGCTAATTAAAAGAATTCAATGTGTTGCATTTCAAATTTATTAGGAAGCAATTAAACTCTTTTATAATATTAATATTTCAGTTTATAGAATATCAATATTATATCTTATTAATTAAATTAAATAAGGTTTAAATAACTGATACTCT
>Ga0247809_1000044_pt1 | contig 86694 bp, 67 predicted proteins | sample UWRJL104311B1_FD_180951 | JGI IMG/M metagenome (GOLD analysis project Ga0247809, IMG submission 180951) | Plant litter microbial communities from Arlington Agricultural Research Station in Wisconsin, United States - UWRJ-L104-311B-1 | ecosystem: Environmental > Terrestrial > Plant litter >... | reverse complement strand
TATACATAGTTACCAGTTCCATCTGGATCGAAACTAAAACCATTTTTTGTTGCCTTTATCTCTTTTGTATATAAATAACTATCTCCCTGAAAATTAGCCTTAATCACATTCCCCTCTAAAACGAAATAAATAAGTCCTATGCGGTTGTTAGATTCTTTATGTTCTACCACAATATAGTATGGAGAGAGTTCATTGGTGTTGAATATTTGTTCTTCAACGTTTTTAGGTTGAGCCTCTTTTTTACAAGAAGCAAATGCCAATACAATAGAAAATATGAGAAGCGTTCTGGTAAAGATGGTTTTAAATTTCTTCATGATTCAAGTTTTATAAATTGATTGTAAACAATACTATTTCAACCAAAACACCATTTTGTTATACATCAGATTGGTCCAGTCGCCACCACAGTGGCTGCTGCAACTATTATCTGTTATCCCCTCACTTCTAGCTTTGATAGGAGAATTAGCTGGAATTTGATCGTAAAGCGCCTTGCCATTAAAGTTTCCTTCGTTATTGCCGATACAGTTAATTGCAAAAATCGGGACTTTAAAATTTTGAGCGTTCCATGTTCCGCTTCCGCCACACGCGCCTAAAACTCCTTTGGTATAACTAAGTGTTGTGTTTGCAGAAATGTCTGAAAACAACATGAACGAAGTATAGGAGAAACCACCGACTACAGATTTATTTTTATCGATGCCATACTTACCAGAAATACCGACAATGGCCTTGTTAAAATCTTCGCCCATTAATTTGGCCCTGCTATTCCAGTCGGAGCCTGCTGCTGGTTTTTGATATTTTACGATTGCTGCAGCATAACCGTTTGCGGCCGCTTTTTCGCACAAAGCAGTCTCACTTGCGCCATTAATTGCGCCTTCTAAAGGATTATTTTCGTCGTTACCGCTACCCACAACCAAAATCCCTTTAAACATTGTTGTATTTAAATCCACAAAAATCTTGTAGGTAATACCGTTTACGGTTTCAGTGACCTGTTTAATATTTCCTTTAATTACTTCTTTTTCTTCGGTAGGCGTTTTATTTTTTTTACACGAGAATGCTGTGATGATGATACATATAGCAATAATTACTTTTTTCATAGTTCTGGGTTTTATGTTGCTAATTGATTTGCTTACTCAAACTTAACACGCATCTGGAAGGTATTTTTAAAGGATGATTGAACACTGCTTTTTAACGCGTAGAGACTATGATGAGATGAGCGAACAAATACCTTTTTCTTATGGAGCTTTAGTGAATACGCCGTATGTGAAAATTTCTGAACTTCCACCTATCAGGTTTTTTTTATGGCAGGTGACCTCCAATTTTCCATCAATTAATACAATATCATACTCTGCATAATTGGCTGCTGATGCATCTGGTGTGTTACTTGTAGCTGCACTATTCGCAATCAATTTATAATTGCCAGAAAATGGATATATCGCACCAGATTTCTCATCGTAGGTATCAGGATGGAACGTAAACACCGAAAATGTTTTGGCTATATTGTTCCAATTGCCTTGATAGGAGGCTCCGTTAAGCTGATTTTTGGCTGCTTTTTTTTGGAGACTGTATGTGCTAAATGGATAGCGTTTCAACACATCTTCGTAAGCAGTAATTGCGTTGTTTTCTAAAGTAAAAACCATTGTGCCATCAATTCTAATTTTGCCGCCTTTAATAGTAAATGGTTTACCGCTTTCTCTTAATAGCGATGCTTTTCCATACTCATCAAAATTAATGATATATGGTATTTGAACCGTTTGGCCGTTGGAGAGCTGCGCAGGTCTCCTGCCGATGATGTAATAATCTGCCAGGTCGATTTGTCCTTCATCTTTATTATCTGTTTCCACATCATCCTTCTTGCAGGAAGCAAATAGTGCGACGCAAAGTATTATCCCATATTGAAGGGTGTATTTTAGAGATTTCATCAGTATATATTTAGATTATTAATTATGAGTGGTCTTAGGAGTAAAAGCTAGTTGGCATTCCACAATATTTTTAGGATACGCCTGTTCGCATAATTGCTCATAGTGTAGCCCTTCTCGGCTTTTATGCCAGCTATTCCGCCAAGCCTAAAGGTTACTTCAGGTGTACAAGCCCCATTATAATATACAAAGGCTTTCGCGCAATCTTTACAGTTAACCAATTTTGGATCTACTTGGTGCTCGAAGCCATATAGAATCTTTTCTTTAATGCGCACCTGCACAATTTTTTTAACACCTGCCTTTTTTAGCGAATCTGAGTTCGTAATAATTTTGGTGATACATGCTGCAATTGGTTCCTGCTTTTCGCCATAGCGAATATTATGAAAACCAGACTTACCGAAATCTGCTACTGTATAACCATCTGCCACGAACCCGCTTGGGCCCCTGGTGTTCATAAAATAAGCTACTGTGTTACAGTTGGCATCATAGTAAACTATCCCTCTTTCACAATGGATGCATTCCCTTTTACTTGTAATAGCAAATTCGTAAACCGTTCTATTCCCGCTAAGCTGTAAAACCCGCTCAAAGCTTTTAGTGGTAAGATCTGTTTTGCTGTTGAGCTTTTGGATACATTTTGATAAGTTTTGTGCAGGGCTAATACTGCTAAACCATAGCAGTAATATTTTAAGGATAAACAAATTTTTCATAATAGATAGTAGGTTAGATAAATGAATTTTGACTATTTGGTTCCTAATTCTGTGGCTTTGCAGGCATCTTAAGGGTTTCCATCAACATTGTTAATTTTGGCGAGGCAAAATATTCGATGTTTTTAGTCTGATAAGTATAAGTTCCCCAAACCTGGTTAACAAAAGCAAATATTCTTCGGTCGACTGTTTTACTATCAAATCTTACTTCTATCAGCGGACTTTGCCACACACCATTTGCGTCTGCTTTAGCACTAAAATGCTGTTGTTGATGTTTAGGCGTACTTACAACCAAAATTGGTTTTCCGTTAGCGCTTTTTGGTAATCTATATATCGGAGTAACAAACATATTAATAACCGTATTTGGCTCAGCCTTACCTACCAAAACAAAAGGGCCGTCTACTGTTGAACCGGCGGCAGGCGATGTGATGATAGGCTTAATTTTGCCCTCCATCGGATCTGCCGATTTGTCTTTGGTTAATTTTTTACCCACTTGAGCATCCGCATTAATACTAGAAATAATTAAAAGACAAACCGCGATAACGGTATTTGACAAGTTTTGAAGGTTACTTTTCATATGATATATTTTTAATGAATTTCGATTTGCTTAACCAAACTTATGAGCTCTACCCATACGGTTTTCAGCTGATGATTGAAGTGGGTTATTTAATGAGTGAAGTAATCCTTAGCATTAGGGAAGAAGAGGAATTATTCGTAGAAGAATTTTTATATTTGGAAAGCTTAGTTATCCTGTTGACAATCAGTAAAAAAAAAGCAGATCTTAACGAAGCGATCACATACAAGTCCATTAAAACAACAGATGTATTTTAAACAAAAACTACTGATCTATATATTTATTTTGATTTGTTGGATGGTAAGTCCTTATACTGCTTTAGCGCAATCTAAAAAAATTGATTCACTCAATATTCTACTAAAAGAGCATTCAAATGAAGGCAATGCAAGAGGATTAGTTTTATATGATTTAGCAGTTGTGAAGATGAGGACTGATATAGGTAAATCTTTCGAACATGTTGAGGAAATTATTTCATTTCAGGATAAAATCACCAAGAAAAACATAGTTGCAAATGCTTACAGAGTGAAAGCCATATTGCAGTATTTTACTTCTAAACTTCCTGAAGCATTAGAATCACTAAATTATGCGTTGAAAATAGATAACGCACTAAAAAATAATACTGGAATTGGAAAAGATCTATCCACTATTGGTCTGATATATATGGCACAATCTAAATTTCCAGAAGCATTAAGGTCTTATTTAGCGGCATTAGCAAAATTTGATACCAAAAAAGATGAGCTTGATATAGCAGCCACCAATTCAAATATCGGAACTGTGTATAACGAAATGGGCAACCTAACTCAAGCCATGGATAATTATCAAAAATCTTATATAATACATAAAAAACACAGAAACTATATTAACCAGGTTAATTCACTCACTAATATAGCCACTGTTCATTTTAAGAAGAATGATTTAAATGAGGCTATTAAATATAGCAAATTGTCTTTAAAATTAGCGGATTCAATAGCAGACTTAGGAGCCATTGCCAGAGAAAGCGGTAATTTATCAGGATATTATGCTAACCAAATGAAACCAGGTTTATCGCTAACCTATGGCTTAAAGGCTATTGAACTAAACAAAAAATTAAACAATGAAAGAAGTCTTGGTTTTAATTATATTAATGTATCATCAGCGCATTATAAAAATAGCAATTATCAACAAGCCAAATTATATGGCCTGAATGCATTAAACATTGGTGAAAAGCTGAATATAAATGAAATAAAGAGAGATGCAAGCTTAGCTTTAAGTGAAGTATACGAATCTTTAAAAAATCCAGATAGTTCACTATTTTACCATAAACAGTTTTTTAAGTTTGCAGACAGCATTGGTAGCAACAAAAAGAAAACTGAAATTACCCGGATGGGAATACAGTACGAATTTGATAAAAAAGAACTGTCGTACCAGCAAAAACAATTGTTAGTCGATGAGCAATTGAAACAACAAAAATTGCAATTGGCATTAAATCATGCAGAATTGCAAAAGGGTTTGCAGTTTAGAGATCTTCAGGCTATTCAACTACAAAATGAAAAGTTACGATCTGATGAAAAAGAAAAACAGCTTTTAATAGCAAGAAATAATGAAAAGTTGCAAGCGAGCAGAGTAAACGAACTTTCACAGCAACAAAAATTAAACAAGTTAGAATTAAAACAATTGTGGCTATACGGAGCTTTAGCGCTGGTTATTTTAATGTCAGTGTTGATTTACCTTTTAAACCTATACCGGATTAGACGATTAAAGTTCAAGAACGAACTTCAAGAGCACCAATACCAATTATCTGAAAGCGAGCTAAGGGCAATCAGATCGCAAATGAACCCACACTTCATATTCAATGTCCTCAATTCAATTGAAGCCTATGTAATGGACAACGAGAAAAGGAAAGCTTCCAGATTAATACAAAAATTTGCCGCATTAAGCAGACTGATTCTAGAAAATTCGACCAAGAGTTTAGTAAGCGGAGATAAAGAATGGAAAGCATTAATGTTATATACTGAACTGGAAGCCATGCGTTATGATGGTGCTTTCACCTATACATTTCTTGTAGCTGATGATATCCAGTTAAAAACCTTAAAACTCCCTCCCATGTTGATCCAGCCGTTGATTGAAAACGCCATTTTACACGGATTAATTACAGATCCAAAAGCTGATGCTCATCTAGCTGTAACCATTAATAAAAAGGAAGATAAAATTTATATTACTGTGGAAGATAACGGCGTAGGAATTGAGCACAGCGCAAATAAAATTACTATTGGTAGCGTTAAAGAAATGTCTTTGGGACTAACTTCTATCCAGGAAAGGGTTGATATGATTAATAAACAGCAATCTAGAAGGCAGGCCAGTTTTGCTGTCAAGACCGGTGTAAATAATAGAGGAACCATTGCCATTATATGTTTGCCATTTTTAACAGGAGTTTAAACCATACAACCAACAAATATTGACGCCTGGTTAATAAATTTATTAAAGAAAATTTTTATAGATTTTTCGCAGAATGACCCGACCGATACCCTGGCAGTGACCTATTCGGTAAGACCGGCAAAGGCGCCATTTGTTTCAGCACCCATTGACTGGGGGGATTGGACTTAAGCCTGAAACCATCTGATATTTCCATCTCTAACATGGCCGAAAAGCTTGCCGGTAAAGGGGATCTATGACGCAATCTGTACGATCCGAAAACTAGAAAGAAAAATAATCTGTTAATCAAGCAAATCCTTATGCATTGACTATGGATGAGTAATTTTTCACCAAACGTCCCGTTTTGTAGTATTGATTGTTTCAATCACATACTGCATAGCAGGATCATTGGGATCCGGGTGCCGAAGACCTTCAAGCAAATGATCGTTCCAATCCACCAAGGCATCTTCGGGAGTTGCCCCACACTCGGAAATACCGCTTTTTGGATCCGGCCTGCATAAACCAATTCAATTGACACCCTTTCCCAATATTGATTTATGGATAGATTGGCTGTAAACGAGTCGATTGTAAATTAATTATTTTTGGTGAAATGGGGGCAAGGCTTCCTGGTTTGTCCACCGAGTTCATTGTTGATTATTACAATCCAGCATCATAGCTTAGCAATTTCTCAATATTATGACGTTTTTCGGCTTCCAGGAATGAGCTGGATTTGCCTCTGCTCGCCACAGCAAATATTGGAATCTATTATAGTCAGATGGACGGTCAGGGCAAATGGAGCAATCCTGAGCCATTCAAATATAACAGCACAAAAGCATTTTCTGTTGGAGAACCATACATTTCAGCTGACGGGCAGACCCTATATTTTGTTTCTGATATGCCTGGTGGAAAAGGAGGGACAGATATTTATGTCACCCAGAAAGGAAAAAACGGGGAATGGGAAAAGCCCGCTAATCTGGAACTGATCAATACTGAAGGCAATGAAAGAAGTCCGATGTTGGCCAAAGACAATAAGTTCTATTTCAGTTCTGACGGCTTTACCGGAATGGGAGGTCTGGACATTTTTGCCTCCAACTACGTTTCCGGCACGTATTCCACTCCAGTAAACATGAGATATCCAGTCAATTCGGGAAGTGATGATTTCGCATACTTCCCTCTAAATGAGAATCAGGGCTACCTTTCCTCCAACAGGGCTGGTGGAGTTGGAAGTGATGACATTTATAGCTGGTCGAAAAAAGAACTAAGCAATTTACTGCTTACTGGAACCTTATTGAATAAAACAAATGGACACCCAATAGCTGGTGGACTGGTTTCTTTAAGCAAAGAAGGGAAAGCTGTTCTAAATGTACAAACAGATGAAAGGGGTGTTTTCAAATTCAGTATTGAGCCGTCCTCAGACTATAAATTGACGGGGGAAAAAACAGATTTCCGGGCAGATATGGCGCAGGTATCTACTAAGGGCCTTTCTGAAAGAGTACTTAGCAAAGACCTGCATCTGGAACCAATTGAGCTTAACCGAGAGATTAAAATTGAAAATATTTACTATGATTTTGATAAATCAAACATTCGTAATGATGCAGCCATTGAACTTAATAAACTCGTCCAGGTGCTTGAGGACAACCCGACCATGTGGATCGAACTTGGTTCGCACACGGATTCCAGAGGAAATAACCAGTACAACCAATGGCTTTCTCAAAGCAGGGCAAACGCTGCAGTTCAGTATATCATAGATAAGGGAATATCAAAAAACAGAATTTCTGCCAAAGGTTATGGTGAGTCCAAACTGCTGAACCGCTGCTCAAATGGTGCACAGTGCTCGGAGCAAGAACATCAATTAAACCGTCGAACAGAATTTAAGATTGTAAAATATTAATTAACAAAAATGATGGGCATACTGTGGTGAAAGTACTGGATCGACCATTACTATTGGTTTTCTATAAGGTATCAGCACCTTAATAATACTGGGTTATATATGTAACGCAATAAAATGTGATACTGGTTTTAAGATATGCGAAGCTCTAGGAGCATCGTATGGGATGAGCGGCACATTAATTTGTGCCCTCTTTTTTTATCTTTTTGGTTTACAAACTTTCTCTTCGCGAATATCCTGTAGTGTTTTTTTTGAAGAAATCAATCAATAAACTTTGGATGCGCCTTTTTAGGCCCGTGGATTGATCAATATAATTAAGAACCAGCTGGCTCGACAAATTCTACAGTTATCAGCGTAGCAATTTCAAATTGGGGTGAGCCAGAACTCCGTTTGACTGTATCCATAAAACATTGATAAAGGTTTCTGCTTTCACGCAATATAATAATTCTAATAGCTAGCGTGTTATTTCGACTTTTCGATGTAGTCTTCCCAATCCTTAAATCCGCAAAACTGCGCAAGACTGTTTGTGCAAAACGCTGATAGCAATCGGCTTTTTCCTACAAAAATCGTGTGTATTGTTCGTTCGGATAAGTAATTCTTTGTCTTTAAAAATATTCCCTCCGAAATTAGTTTACAGTGCTCAGGCTGAACTTCTGCCAGATTAAATTTGTTCGCAATGATGAGCTTAATCTGTGCAAATTGTTCAGTATTTTCCATTCCGTTAAAATCTGAGTACGTTTGACTAATTTAGTGCGGAATTATGTTCCGAAAGTTTCACCTGAATTTAGTATTTTAATTTGAAAAATGAAAGTGGCAGTGAGATTTTATTATGCACTGTTTGCAGGCGGAGGAGTGCGAATCTGGTCAAACTGTTGCAATCTAACCACTATTTAATATGAACAAAAAGATTTTGTTTTTGGATGACGACCCAATTGCCCTATACCACTATGAGACAGTTTTCAAAGAGGCTGGTTACAGTGTTAGGTGTATTGAAATGGCCGATGCAGTCTACAAAGCTATTGAAAGTTTTACGCCAGACCTGATTGTTTTGGACATAAGGCTGAGCGACGGTGACGGTAGGAAAATTTGTGACGAAATAAAAATAAGGCCAGCAACAATGAACGTTCCAGTAATCTTGCTCACCGCGTTGTCACATGCGGAAATTAGCAAATTAGAATGTGCCGCCGATGCTATTTTTGGTAAATCGTTTAATTCGGATAACCTGCTCCTTACGGTCGCAGACCTTATAAAATAGTAGTTTATACAACAGAGTTGTCCAGTAGGCGAGCATTCATTGAGCAATATATTGTCAGGCAGGAAAGTATATGGTTTTTGGAATTCCAATAGCTTATTAATGAATACAAATTAATATTTTTATTCAGGTTTAATTTTTGACCCCTAAAAATAATCAAAGCAACAGTACTTAAATCAAGACTTACAAGGTTATTCAACATGCGGGGTAGCTTTTTGGAATTCCTTATTACGGTCTTATCGGAACACATCTGGCTAATACTTTAAATGCTATCGCGTGCTAGCAGTGAACCTTATGGATCTTGGCATTGCAGTGGCTGGTATACCGCTCTTGAGTTGGGTGCATGGCTGAAGAGGCCACTCTGGACAGTCGCTTAAGAATTAGCACCACCGTCGACGACTTACGAATTTGGGTAAACTCAAACCTTTAGCTGTTTTACAGTTTTAATCGATACCTTAGCCGTTATTCTGGATACTTTAGACTTAATTGGTAGCGACTATAACAAAAAGATACTTTGCTCTTACTTTGAATGCTGATGAACAGCAGGAAATTTTTAAAAAGTCATCCTTTGAGCTCCTATTGCTTTTCCAAAAACGTACAAAAAAAGCGATAACACTAATCGATTGCCTGCTTGTACATTTTCAACCTGCGGGTCAGTTGTTTTCTTGCTTCATGAATTCTGGTTTTAACGGTACCCAGCGGAATACCGATCTCTAGGGCAATTTCTTCATATTTATATCCTTCGACATACCTCACAAATGGGATCTGCAGCATTTGCGGAAGGGAATTTATTGCACCCCTGATGTCGCCCAATATAAAGCTGCTTTCACCAGCGTTTCTTGACGCGCTCTGTAAAAGGTTGGATGAGCTTATCTCCTCCTGCTGTGTCATCAACCCCTTTTTTCTGCTCTTTTTGCGGTAATTGTTAATGAAAGTATTTCTCATTATAGTGTATAGCCAACCCTTAACATTTGTTCCCTCTTCAAACCTGTGCAGGAACCTGACCGCTTTCATCATAGTGTCCTGCATCAGATCATTTGCATCATCTTCATCTTTCGTAAATTTGAGCGCAAAGTTGCGCAACTCGTTATCATATTGTGTTAACAATAGCGTGAACTGATTAGTGGTCATAGTTTTTTCAATTTGGATAGATATCAAATTAATATCAAGAACGATACCACACTTTCGCTTTACATTGATACTACATCCGCATATCAGCAAATTGATGTACAGAAGAAGATGTCAATCCCATCTCCTTGATTGCGCAAGCGGGGTCAGAAAACTTTTGTAAAGCTTTGAGTTTGTATCATACCTAAAATGGAAGTTTAATGCCTTCTTCCATGTCAATCGTTTACTTTATAACATCTGGGTACATCATCTTATAATAATGCATTACAGTTATACCCTTCGGGTCCATGCTGTTTGCCATTCGCGTTGTTTTTTTTACAAAAATGAAATTAGTGCTGAAAAAATTTTTGCCGCTCTGATCTGTAGAAATGCCCTGGTAGGTAAAAAGCCAAGCATTGATCTGCGGAATGTCCCAAAAGAAAGATTTTCCGCTTCCTTCGGTGGTGCTCTGTTGATAGATCGGGTAGGTTTTCTTTAGGTAGGTTATAATAGCTTTTGTTTCTTCCTGATTAACACAGCTGTAGTGAAATCCCAGGTAATTATTTTTGTCTTTTGAAGTTACAAATATTGAGAGATTATTGTAATCGGCCAAATTTCCATTTAGATAGGCATAAGTGGTCAATTTGGTATCTCCGATTGCATATCCATCCAACTCTTGGGTGGTGAGTGTTACGAGGCCAAGGTTAGGATCCACGTCTTTCTTTAGTTCTTTGTCCCGGAGCGTGAACATTGAAAGGTCCAAGTCGAACTTTACCGTAAGTAGGTCTGTTTTTGTTTGCGGCTTACAAGATATGATAATCATGCAAATTATAATTGATAAGAAAAGTTTCATGGTCTAATTTCAGTTGAGCCGTTCGTTGATGTTCCTGACTTTTACCCCGGGCATTTTCGCAAAGATATCCTGCATGTACTTTTTGTGGTTGGCACCGGCAATCACGACCACTTTCTTTGCACCTTTTGCCTTAGCCCGTTTTACAACGTTATCGCACATCCCCTTGTTGCGCATGATCCACCAGTGGATCTTCGAGGTCATCTCTTCTATCGGAAAGTCTTTCAGCTGGTACATCTCGGGCAGGTAAAAGTCGCCGGAGGCGGCAATCTGGGAAGCTTCTTCGGTATTGAGCCATTCGGTCACGTTGTTTGAGGTTTTTTCGATGTTATCATATTTTTTAAATCCGAAATTGATTTTTTCAAGGTAGGGTTTAACCTGTTTTGCCAGCGATGAGGTACTGTCCTTTCTTATTTTATCGAATCTGGAATCAAAGGCAGCCCAGGACGCATTCCAATTCAGGTCGTAGTCCTGGCAGTCCATGGCCATAAGTTCGCTTATACCAAGCTTCCGCATCGTGGGAAATGCGATCAGCGCATATTCGGAAGTTTGGAGCCTTCTCATGCTGCGCCCCACGCTGTCGAGTTTTGGGCTGAGCAGTCCATCAACATATTGTTGTAGATTCGCATCGGGATTGTTTCTCAGATGGTCATAACCTGCCCATACTGATAGTGGCCATTGGCCACATCCTGATAGAGGTAGTAGGCGTGGGCAAGTTCCACCTTTGTTTTATAATCTCTTGGTTCTAATCTGGCCAGCTTTTTCAGGCTGTCGATTTTTTTTGACAGGGATTCTGGCCTGATCGGACGGTTTTTGGTAAGCATCTCCAGTCGCCTGCTATTGGCCGCCTTGCACCAATATTCCATCACAAGCCGCTCGTCTTCCCTGGAAAGGAACTCCCCGAAAAATGCGTTCGGCCTGAACTTCACTCTTTATGGTGCGAACTCAAATTTGATTTTATTTCGGCTGGAGAACTAGTAGCCATCGTATTAATTCTCGTTAACACTGATCGTATACTAAAACAAGGTCCTCCGTTATTTCCCCCAATAGTAAGAAGTCGCCTCATTTGGGTGGGCAATAACCTATTTCTGAACTAATCGGCATTTAACCCATACATTGAAATGAAGATAAAAATTACCAGCAACACGATAACAGTCACTATATATCAAGTTAACTCCTTTGAGATCTAATTGGTGGTTTATAAGAGGCGTAAATACAATCAATGAATATGATATAAATGCGATTTATGTTTTGTACTGTAGCTTAATAGCCTAGAGTCAAAGGCCTTTCACTCTTCCCATGGTGAATCCCTGATTGCATGGCATAAGTTCCATGTTTGGTAATGTGGCATCATACATGCACAGATATCGGCATTCATGTTTCCAATAGTAGTATGTGGCTTATGTCCAAAGCCATCAAAGAAAGTGCGGATCATATTTTGTTTTAAGGCTAACCTGGGAAATGCATTCAGTATTTGCCTCCGTTCTATTTCCGATATATCGCCATAGCCTCTTCCCACCACATCGAGCGCAGTGGCATAATTCAGCATTGCTACCTCGGCCTCTTTGTATTCCGCTATCCCGGGAGAGGTATGGAGGGCTATAGCATCCCAGACCAGCTGCAAAGATGCATCAGCCATCCCATGGCTTTTTAAGAAATCTCTTGCAGCGTTTGCACCGTCAACTTCAAATCTCTTATCAGTACTGCTGTAGTGTGGCATTAGTCCCAGATCATGGAAAGCCGAACAAACAAAATATAGTTCCGGATCATATTTAATTTTTTTGCGATCTGCATTCATTGCTCCAAAAATGAAAGTACGCAGCGAGTGGTTGTACAACAATTCAGTGCCATGTTCGATAAGTAGTTCGGTAGCCTGTTTCGCCACTGCACTATCGGGAATTCTTATTCCCGCAACAATTTTTCCAATTTCTAATTTCATAGGTTTCTAAATATTAAATTGATATAATTAAAGTGATACCGTTATTGTTGTTATGCTGATCCGGTTGAGAAAGTTAATGTGACAGATACAGATAATTAAATCTGCGATCTCCTCCTCGCTGAAATGTACTTTCAGCTCATCATAGCACGCATCTGTTACACTTTCTATGGATATATGTGTTATTTGCTCAACCAATTGAAGGGCACTTATTTCTGCTTTATTGAATAGCGGGCTCTCCTGCCAGGCAGAAAGCGCGAATTTAGGGCGGTTGGTTTCGCCATTCTTTAGTGCTGCCTGGCTGTGGTAGTCAATACAAAATGCACATTTATTAATCTATGAGGCGCGGAATTTAATAATCTTGGAAAACGCTTCTGGCAACTGAGGATGCATAAATACGTTTTTTCAACTCCAGCTATATGTTCCCAGTATATCGGTTCGATCTGCCATACATCCATGAGGTGTTTAATGATATTCAACATTGTTTCATTTTTTTAATTATTCAAAATTAGCTAATGTCCTCTAAGCATTTCTTAAACCAGATTAAGAAATGAGACCATTGTAGATAAACGTTTCCCCAAAGTTTTCTTCCGCTTCGGGGAGATGATGTAAAGATCAGGCTCGTTTGTTTGCAATAGATTTATCTTGTGAAATAAGGTTTTCCCTCAGAAAATAAGCGTTCTGACCTTATGGGCAATCCCTATGCGAAAACCTGCCTATTCATTCCATGGTGAGTGCAGGATGCAATCACAAAAATTCTTGCGATGGAAATTCGGTATCATGTAGGCGCAAACGTCAGCTTTGATATTTCCAAAGGTAGTTTCCGTTTTATGTTCAAAACCACTGAAGAAAGTAGGAATGATATTTTTTTTGAAATCGTTTCTTGGAAACGCCCGGATGATCTCTTGCCTGTTGACCTCACTTAAGTTTTCATAGCCTTCACCCATAACGTCCAAACCTACGCCTGAATACATAAGAGCTACTTCAGGCTCCTTATGTTCTGCAACACCAATGGTTGTATGCAGGGCAATCGTGTCCCAAACAAGCTGCAACTGATCTTTTGGTAAACCATGCCCCTCCAGGAATTTTCGGGCCGCATTAGCTCCATCAACTTCAAAACGAAGATCAGGGCTGCTGTAATGGGGGGTAAGTCCCAGGTCGTGGAATACCGATGCCACATACAGTAATTCTGCATCATATTGCATATTGCTGCGCTTACCATTTAATGATGAAAATAGGAACACTCTTACCGAATGGTTATAGATAAACGGTGTACCATATTCGAGAAGAAGTTCAGTCGCCTGATTGGCGATGGTGCTGTCCGGAATGTTTATTCCAGCTACTGATTTAAATTTATTTACAGACATGATCTTGATATTTTTATCAAAATTACACGTGCAGGATCATCCACTCATGCCAAAAAATGCCTTTGAGCTGTCAATATTTACCATTGTTAATTTTTTTGAAATATTTGCAAGTAATCGGCGAAGCGGTTGCACTTTAGCATTTTCAGTTACCAATCCCTATGAAAGCGGACCGGTACTCACTGGGGCTGGCAGATGCATTTTTTTTAAAGAAATGGCTAAACTGCTCAGGCGTTGCAAAATTCAGTTTATATGCAATTTGCTTCATTGTATCTGAGGTAAACTGAAGGTCTCGTTTAGCCTCTGCCATAAGCTGTCCATTTATAATTTCTTTGGCTCCTTTTCCTGAGCAGCGTTTACAAAGCTCAGAAAGTCGTCTAGAAGTAATATTCAGCTGGGTGCTGTAATCTGAAACTTCATGCCTCGAATGGTAACCGACGCTGACCAGTTCCAGAAATTTACGGTAAAGTTGTTTTTCGAAATTGTCATAAGCATATGCCAATAGCAAATTGATGTTGGCTATCTTAATCATTATGATCTTTAGGTATGCAGCCATTGCATCTAATTTATTGATATAGGCTGGCTGTATGTACTCGGAATATATCGATGAGAATAAATTGAATAATTCCTTCATCTCCTTATCCTGTAGCAGAATTCGTTGGTTGTCTGCAGCATTATTAAAGAGCATCGCTTTACAGTTATTCGCACTGGAAGGTGAACGTTCCCAAAAACAGTCACCAAAGGATATCACCATGCCTGAAAGCCCATTCCCCTGGGTTAGGCCGAAGATCTGCCCTTTCGAAATGAGATAAAGCTGATATTCTCCCATCAGAAATTTATTTTCATCAATCAGAATTGTTCCCTGGCCTTTTTCGACGAGTATCATTCGATGATACTTTAATCTATAAGTTTCTTGGGAGTGCTTATCAGATAGAATGCCTATAGAAAATGAGTCATTTATTTCTGATTCAAGGCGGGGCATGTTATTTCGCAACATACTTTTCATCACAATTATCAAATTATAATACATTTATTCGGATCCAGCCCAAGTTTGCGGCTAAAGTTGAACTATGACAAATCTACTAATTTCCTTAATCTGTTTCAGACCTTTTCCGCTTTTTCGACTATGCACTAGGATACAGAGGGGAGCGCTTCCATCTCTGAATGAGAAGTTTAAATTCCATTGGACTTCTGAGCTATTTCTACCATTACAGGCTAATAGAAAAACCTAAGGAGGTAAATGAATCTTGCTTTAAGCAGATGGTTGAAATTATACATTTAGGAAATAATATCCCTTCCAAAATGCATCCTTTTCCCGGGTGCATGCGAGACTTTTTTCTTTGATTTAGCATTCCATGTTGGGCCACAATCCGAATGCGCTTCTGCTACAGGCGCCCGGGTGCACCTAATGGATGTTTATTCGAGCGGGGCAAATATTAGAGTTGAAAACGAAGCGTCGTTTTGTTCCGGGCTGCTTAATAGCTGCCCGGAAATATCAAAGGAGTCCGAGAAGCCCGTTCATTGGTACAATCTTGGTAAGCTCTCTGATTTCGCCTATTACTGGCGCTGGCCTGGATTTTGTATTTTCCGGGATAATGCTAATTATCCTGGGCGACCTTTCTGCAACCTGACCGCTGTTCCTATGATTATAAATACCCTCGCCAGTTTTGGACCTTACTATCTGTAGATAGCCCTTTTCCTTTTCTATACTTTCTGCCAATCTTTCCATCTTTTTCAGTTTTAAATAAAAACATCTTACATGCTTGCTTGGTTTGGTTTCTTTGTTTTTTTGCTACGCGGCTACTTGTGAATTTGATGTATAGAAAACAAATAGCGCAACTTCCGGTTTTGAGGATAAAGGCGAGGCGTTAAAATCTGAGAGACATATGATCGTGAACTACACCCAAAATGGCTGGTAGTTAATTAACCAGTGATCCCAGGGACTGCTCGCTGCGCAGATCTGTGCGGTGTGGAAACATCCTAAGCGGCCAAAGCGCTGGGTAGATATCCTGATCGCGACGGCTGAACACGATGATGTATTCAATGAACTGGAAACCGGACCGCTGGTCAATCCAACAGGAGGACCAGTCGATTTCAAGATGAATGTCTTCGATCAAAGCCTTTCCCAGCAGCTCATCGGCCGTGCTGAGATGAAGGGCAGCTTCATTGCGCTCCTGATCTTCCGGCAGATCGCCTTTACCCATGGAGGAGAACCCCGCGCAAAACCATTTCTTGCCAAGCTCAAAAAAAAGGAAAGTGCTTGGCTAAAAATAGTAGGAGTTTCCAAAAAGGAGGTCGATTCCGCCTATGAGCTACTCGAGTTCTGCGACGCGCTATCCCTTTTGATCTGCCAGGACCGCGTTCCCCCGCAGGGAAGAAAGGTAGAGATTAGCACCGGGCCGACAGGAAAATTGTACGGGCTCTATTGCAGCGAAGGATGTCTAACAATATCCCCCTGGCCGTTCGAGAACGATACTTTTACGGTTGCCTATGAGTTGCGGCAACTGCGCTGGCTAACCTATAAGAACGATGCAGACTTCCGGAATGCCATGAAAAAAGCGAAACCAATCCAGATACTGCTTAAATTCAAAAAACAATAGTTCGCCCAAGTTAAACTTTTCTATCTGGGTAACTGTTTAAAAGAAAACTAACCGAATGAGAAACTATTTTATATGTGCCGTTTTCTGTTTATTCGGCCTTAATGCACTTGGGCAAAACAAATATTCCTACTCCATTTTCAAGCCTGTGCCACGGGATAGCTTGCGGGAAATGGAAACCGACCGGCCAGATGTTAGTGAAAGTCCCAAGACCGTAGATGCAGGTCATTTTCAGATTGAGACTGATCTGTTCCGTTTTCAACGGCAAAAAAAGGAACAGGGGAAAACAGATGAGTATCTTTTTAATCAGATGAATATCAAGCTGGGACTGACCAGATCAACAGCCGTCCAGTTGAATTTTGGAAGCTATGCGGTTAACAAAGATTTTGACAATGAGGGCCAGGTGCAAAGAAGCAGTGGATTTGGCGACCTTACCCTGCGGGTGAAACAAAACCTGCTGGGAAACGATAGGGGAAAGTTTGCTGTCGCCGTGCTGCCTTACCTCAAGTTTCCGACTTCCAGGGCAGAGGTACAAAGGGAATATGAGGGCGGAATCATCATTCCCATGAGCATTAAAGTCGGCGATGAATGGAAGCTGGGCATGCAGGTGGAGGCGGATCGGCTGAAGGATGAAGAAGGTAGGGGGCACCACAACGAGCTCCTTCAGACATTAACCCTTTCCCATTCCCTTAACAAGAAACTGGAGGCTATCGTCGAAACCTATTACACTTATGAAATCAAGGCAGCGCACTTCGAAAATTTTTTGAATGCTTCCCTGCAGGTTGAACTGGCCAGGGATATACTTTTAGATGGCGGACTGAACTATGGCCTCCAGCATGAGGCGCGGAAAAGTTACTTCGTCGGGCTGTCCATCCGGCTTTAACCTTACAAAACCAGGAATGATCATGGAAAATAAAAATAAAAACGAAAATCAATTTGCGGGGGATTCTGCACCTGAAATCGATGAGGCTGCAAGACGGCTCAACGAACAAATTCTTTGGGAAAACACAGTCAACGGATCCTATAAGGAAGAAGAGGATGCAAACCAGGATGGACCCTCTGGTGGTCAATAGGTAAGATGTTCTGAAACTGTCGGGCCTGCGGTCTTTTCATTTGACCGCAGGCCTTGCTCTGAAAGTAATCGAGTGACTATTTATGCTTTATCATTTTGGAATTTTATCTCCGGAGATATTGACTCTCCCAAGTGCTTCCCTTGGAGGGCCTGTGATCACGCATCCATCTGTAGCAAACCGCCCGCCATGGCATGGGCAGTCCCAGCTCTTCTCGCTTGGGTTCCAGCCCACAATACAGCCGGCATGGGTGCATACCGGATCAAGTGCGGTAACCTTTCCAGTGCTATCCTTATAAAGCGCCAGCTTTTTGCCATCAAATGAGGCAATTTTTCCCTCGCCATTCGCTAAGCCGTTGAGCGTATCCAGTACCGCTCCGCCAAATCTGTCGGCTATGAAATGATAAGCGACATCTGCATTTTCTTTCACAAATTCGCTGAAGCCTGAGACAGGCTTTATTCTCGAGGGCGAAAGGACTTTCGCTAGTGCATGTTCCTTTTTTAAAATCAGGCTAGTGATAATTTCTCCCGACAAGCTTCCGAAGATCATGCCATTTCCATTGAAACCAGTTGCGACATAGGTGCAATCATCCATTCCGGGCATTTGGCCAATATAGGGAAGACCGTCTACCGGAACGTAGTATTGAGAGGACCAGCGGAATTTTATTTCAGTGATCTCAAAAATTTCCCTCGCATATTTTTCCAGATCTGTAAAGGCTTGCTCCGGATCATCGTGGCCCGTCTTGTGGTCGGCGCCGCCTACCAGTAAATAGTTTTTCCCGTCTAGCTCATGGCTCCTGAAATAGTGGTAAGGCTCCTGCATATCATAGGAGAGGCATTTTGGATAATTTCCGTCTTTAAGTTCAGCTGCAATCACATAACTTCGGTATGGTGCATTACGGAGGGACAGGATGTTTATTCCTGGTGGAATGTGCGTAGCCCAAACCAGGTTCTTTGCCTTGATTTCTCCATTATCGTGAACGGCATGGTGGATCCCGTCTCTGAGTTCTGTAGCAGTTACCATGATCCCTTCGGAGATCTTTCCGCCAAGTTTTGTAAATCCATCAGCAAGACCGGCGATGTATTTTAGTGGATGAAACTGCGCCTGTTCCTTAAATCGAAGGGAATGCTGGAAATCAATTGGAAGGCCGTTTTCATTAGATTCAGAGACAGCGGTTCCCGCCGCCTGAGCAGAAGTGAGTATTTCACGGAGTTGCCGGGTTTCCTCCTCATTCTGTGAAAAAAGGTAGCCGTCCTTAAATTCAAAATCCGCATCTATTTGAAGTTCATCTATGTTGGCCTTGATCTTTTCTATCATCCTCTTGGAAGCATCAGCCAGCATACTAGAAACACCCTTTCCAAAGTCACTGTCGATTTCCGGATAGGTGGCATCCAGAAAGGTATTCAGGTGAGCGCTTGTTCCTCCCGTAGTTCCAAAGCCCAGATTGTGGGACTCGGCCAGCATACATTTTTTTCCTTCTCGTTGAAGGTCAAGCGCCGTAGTCAGCCCGGTAATGCCGCCGCCTATAATCAGCACATCATAGATTTCACTGGCATCGCTTATCCCATTTGCCAAAGCTCTTTTGCTTACCTGCCATAGGCTTATATTTTTCCCGTCGCGGGGATTTATTGTATTATTTTCCATATGTTCCAATAAAAAAAGTCAATCAGGAGTCTTAAGCGATTCCTTGACTTGCTGATAACCGTTGATTCAAAAGTTCAAGTGCTTTGTCATTTCCCTGCATCGCGGCAAGGTCGGCAGCACTCTGTCCACGGATATCGGTGGTGCTGGGATCTGCCCCGCTTCGAAGCAGCAACTCAAATACTTCATTGCGTCCAAACATCGCAGCAAACATCAGGGCCGTTTCGCCGTTTCCATGCTGAAGGTCCAAGTTGGCCTGGCGGGAAATCAATAGTTCCACGATCGGAAGATAGCCCTTGAAGCTTGCGCCCATCAATGCTGTGTTTCCGCCGCTATCCCCTTCATCGATATTTGCTCCGCTGTCAAGTAAAAGCCTGGCCGTTTCTAACCTGTTATTATAACAGGCGATGATGAGCGGGGTGTAACCTTTTTCGTCCCGAAAGTTTATGTCAGCTCCTCTTTTGATGAGCTCCCTGATTACTTCGTTTTCGCCCTGTCTGGCAGCCGGTATAATGAGCTGATCGATATTTTCCATAAGTTTTTGTTCTGTGAGCCTAAATTATAATTCTGGATAATATGATGTTTTTTATAAATGCCGGGATTGAAAAAGGCTCCCTTAAGGAGCCCATTGATCTTATTCTGAAACGGCCTGTGCATTAACTGCTCCGACCGCAATTTCGGTCAGGGCAACATCGGTTGCCTTTTCGTTTTCAAGTGTCTGGCTGAGCAGATCGGCTATGTCATCGCGGCCCATGTTCTGCGCAAATACCCTTAATGTACCATATGTGGCGATCTCGTAATGCTCGACCTTCTGCGCTGCAAGGATAAGTCCCGCATCGCGGATCATCGTTCCTTTATCCGTGTCAGAAATGATTCCGTTTGCCTCTTCCAGCAATCCCGCCATTGCATCGCATTTTTTGGCTGTGGCTTTCTCTTCTAAAAGTTCGAATACCTGCTCAAGGGTGGTAATGTGCTGTTCGGTCTCTGCTGTGTGTTTGTCAAAGGCCGCAGCAAGTTCGGGACTGGTAGAAGCTTTTTTCATCTTAGGAAGTGCCTTTGCCAGGTGTTTTTCCGCCCAGTAAATATCCTTAAGCTCGTCTACAAAGAATTCATGGAATTCTGTATCCTCCATCTTGCCCGCTTTTGGAGCTGTTTTTTTTGCCACTGGTTTCGCGGCGGTTTTCGTAGTTGCCATATTGTTTAATTTTCTAAAGGTTTACCCCCAATAACCCTTTAACCTGCGGTTTGGTTTTTGAATTTTAAATTTCTTGGGTATTTTAAAAGATTGGCAATTGAGGAGGTATACCATTTTATTTGCCCGTTTCCAGATCCGGTGCATCAACGGGCTTAGATTCAGGGGATCCTTTCTGCCTTAGGAATATGGTGAGGACGACGATCGAGGCTACCGAGAGAAACTCGCTCTGCCAGTTCTGAAAGGTTTCAAACCAGAAGTTTGCCTCACCTAAATACTCTAACATACTTTCTACAGATTTGCCCTTTAGTACAAGCTCTACGTTGTTGTCTTGCCAGCTTCCGTAAAAATGTAGTCCCCAGCATACCAGGAACAGGATTCCAAATGTAATTGAAAGTGAATGGCTATAAAGTTTCAGCGCCAACCCACCTTTTCTCACCGGCCATGGGGCCTGGGCAGAAGGTCTCGGCTTGCGGTCAACCTCTTCGGGCTCATCTAGTTTTTTGGACTCCGCAGAGCCGATCTGGCGAAGCGAGATGGTTAGTAGCACATATAGGGCCATCTGCAAAAATTCGCTTTCGAAATTCTCAAAGGTAGCTGATATGAAATGCCCGCTGCAAAGATAGGTGCCCAGACCAAGGGCACTAGCGCCCAGATCCTGCAGCTCGGAATTGTGTTCATGCCAGCCAGTGATTGCCTGCGCGAATAGAGTTATAAGAAAGATGCTTATGAAAAACACAGATAGCCCGTTTCGGTATAGCCATGTTTTTTTTGGATATTTTTTGTTTGTTGCCATTATGGTTGTTCGTTAAGGTTCAGGTGTTGTTTCATCAGAACGGCTGTTCGTTCTATGGTTTGGGAAACAATTTTCTCCCGGTCACCGGAAAAATTCATCCGTTCAGAAAACAGGTGCGTGCCACCTTTGAGGGCGTAGACGAACATCGTGCCCACTGGCTTTTCTCCCGTTTCGCTCCCCCCAGGGCAGGTCAGCCCGGTTATGCCGATATGGATATCAGCCGGGATAAGATGGATAAGTCCCTCGGTGATTTCCCTTGTTACTTCCATAGATTCAGGCGTATATTTTTCTATAAGTTCGTGGTCCACCTTTAAAAGACTTTCTTTAATACAAGCATCGTAGCAGGCTATACCCCCTTTAAGAAAATCTCCGGCATCATCAATAAGGGAAAATTCTGCGCTCAAGCGACCAGCTGTAGCGCTTTCGGCAAAGGCCAGGGTCATCCCGCTTTCAATAAGTAGATGGCCTACCTGTTTTAATGTATCGCTAACCATAACTGCAGTTTTTATTATAAAAAGATTGCTCTATAAACATCAATTTCCGTGTTCTGGTTTTGCCAGGCTTTTGATATTTGGGGATGCCCTCAGCTGGAATCTTTTCAGCTCAAAACTCCGAATTCAAAATTTCAGGAATCTTGAAGCCATGTCCGCAATACAAGGTTATGCGTCAACCAAATAAAAAAACACGTTCTTGACCTATTACTCAATACCATGGAAACTAGTCTAAAAACTCAAAAACTCAAAACTAGCTCATCCAAACCGACTGAATTGCCAGAGGACACAGATTATTGAGGCATCGCCGGAAGTGCCAGAATAAATGCAACATCACCTGCAAAGCATTGTCATTCGTATACCGACCGATGAATTCGACCAGTATTGCTGCTGATGACAAGCGCATCCAGGTAGATGAGAGTTTCCTGACCGCGCCTTGTGTTTTATCTGATGCCGTTTATCTACTAGGCGAAAAAAATAGTTCGGCTGCGTTGGAAGCCGACGCCGAACATTTCCTTAACGAAGTCTTCAAACACTGCAAAGGCATTGCGTTGGATGCCTCCCGCTATCCAGGTCATTGAGGCAACTATTTTTTTAAAAAACTGACCGCAGAATATACTAAGGAAAGTGTGCTTCGCGAAGGAATCCTGATTGTGGATCAACATTCCGACCTGTCGGCCTTATTTCCCAAGATGATTGCCATGCGTGCATTCCGGGACCGTGGGGTTACAAAAAAATCCCAACTTAGGAGGCTTTTTTGCGGTTAAGCTAAAGCCAGAGAACCTTGCTCTGGCTTTCTTATTTTAAAAAAAATAGATATATTAAACTATGCTTGATTACAATACCTAGAGGGAAAAAATTCTTTCTTTTTAACGAATTATAACGGGCTTTTAGTCAATTCTATCGTCTTAAGTAGTGTGAAATCTTTAATCCCGAACGGAGGGTGAAATTAAGCCGAGCAGAGAACTGTTTTGGAAACATGATGGAAATGTTGGTGCTGGAAAAAGCGCAATGGGCGGCAATCAGTTTTCGATCAGGAAAATCTTCCGGAGGTGCCATGCTGGTTCACAAAAAGATCTCCATTTATGGACTAGGCCAATGCTTTTGGAATTATCCATCAGAAGCGACATTATCAACGGTTTTTAAATAAATAGCTAAAAAAAATCGCTAATAGTCAAACAGGTAGGATTCAAAGCTGTACCATCATATGGGATGCCTTAAAGGGTTTCATGTTAACTACAAAAACACCTATATGCTTATTTAAGTTTTTGATAAACTTACATCGGCAGGTTATTGATGATACAGCTCTTTAAAAGTTACGGATTAGATTTGCGCATAGTATCTCTTCTAAGCGTATCACGTTTAAGGGTATCACGCTTGGTGGTGTCTTTTTTTCCAGGCCTTTGTTTGCTCTTCGTAGTTCTAGCCTTTTCGGTTTTTTTTCCAGTTGTGTCCTGGCGGGTCTGTGCAAAGGATGCCAAACTGATTGTACAGGCAAGCATCATGATCATAAATTTTTTCATAGGAATAAGGTTTTTTATATTGAGATTAACAATTATTTTTTTGTAAAAGTTTAGGGTTTTTGTTTTTTTTTTAAAGTTGTTGTCGATAGAGTATAAAGCTTGATTCTGACCATATTGACTGCGATTTATTTTTTCTCAAACTTTCAACATTTTCCCATTGTTTTATACAGGTTAGCTACTTCCATTAATTTTGCTTATAAAACGAAATGAAAACGACGAAAAAAATGTATTTTTATTTACTGTTAGCTGTTGGATCGATCTTGTATAGTTGTAAGCACGATCAGGCAGAATTTGAAATGCACGATTACGAGTTTACAGACTCGGTCTATCCAGAAATGATGTATCAGCACCAGCTAAACCTTGAACTCCAAAATCTGCCATCCCGCAACGAAATTAGCAACTTTGGTTACAAGAGACAGAAGGATAATAAGGTTTACCTTGATGAATTAATGGAAAATACCACGCTGCAAAATAAAGCTCCACTTACAGATGAGCATCTTAGAAAGATACTGCTTTTACGTCGTCAAACTCCAGTTGATCTCCAATATCTGCAATCTCTCCTTATCGAGTCGGATCAAAAAATGATTGGTTACCATGTTAAGGCCTCCGGCGCTTTGGGATTAATAAATGCAAATCTCAGGGAGTGGTCGCAAACGAAACTAAAATATCTTACTGCCGACCTGAACGACATCCAGCATTTAATAAAGTAATGTTGATTTAATCACTAGACCGTTACCATCCAGTCGGTATTAAGTCGTTGATTAATAATTTTTTTATGGATGACACTCACTCTGCATGGAAAAAAACCAATTTAGATTCTGAGAAACTTAACATTTTTTCGTTAAGCACCTCGACCGCATGTACGGTACCAAACTGCTTATGGTATCAGGATTACCGAGTATTGATAAGGTAGGATTCGGTGACTTTGAGCATGCATTGAAGACTTGCTCGGTGGTGTTAAGAAATAGATCGAGGGAATGGAAGTTGTTATTTTGAATGCTGAGGATCAAACGGAAGCATTCATAGCATGAGAACAACCCGACATTTGTAATAGCCTGGTGTCTTAGTATCGAAAAATCATCACATATTATTATTCCTACTCCATGCTTTTTTTTCTTCCATAAACCTGAATACCTGCCAAAAGCGATTGTTCGCTTCTGGACAGGGACTGTTCATTATCGGACAACAAGGACTCTGAAATTATAATAAATAGGCGATAAATACGTGCTAAACGGATAATTTTAATTTGGAATAGAATTGGTATCGGTTGTATTAATAAAATATTTGCCATGTTTGAATTAAACCTAAAAATCGCATTTCGAAATCTCTGGAAAGATAAAACGATATCTCTGGTTAATATAATCGGTTTAGCAACCGGCCTGGCGGCATGTGTGTTACTTCTTTTGTATGCTAATTACGAATTGAGCTATGATCGCCAAGGTAAGGAGTCGAGTAAGGTTTATCAGGTGATGACCAATTTTCAGGATGCGAAAGGAAAGATAACTAGTACGGGAGGATCACCAGGAGATGGAATTGCTGAAGCCATTCGCGAAAAAATACCCCAAGTTCAAAAGATTGCGAGGGTTGGCGGCGGAGACAGATCTGTAATTTCTACAAAGCAAAAATTATTCAAAAGAAAAGATTTTTTTGCCGATCCACAGATTCTGGAAATTTTTCAATATGATTTTATTGTCGGCAATCCTAAAACTGCACTGAATTCTCCTGATGGTATTATCCTAACCTCCGAGACTGCTAAACTCCTGTTTGGAACTGTTGATGTGTTAGGAAGGGCAGTGAAATATAAGAATTCAAAAGAATTGAAAGTTACAGGAGTAATCAAAGATCTTCCAAAAAATATGTCCCTTAGATTTGATTACCTCATGTCGTGGGAGTTCTTCAAAAGTATAAATGATTATGTTAGAAATCCTAGTTGGGGAAATTTCAACTTTTTGGCATTTGCTAAAGTAGATAATCCGAGAAGTATTGACATTATCAATTCCAGCGTTAAAAGACTTTTCAATGAAAACTACAAAGATCAAAAAGCTGAAAATTTTCTTTTCCCTTTTTCCGACATGCATTTACACGGTGAGTTCTCAGGTGGCAAAAGTATTGGAGGTGCAATCGAAAGAGTCTACCTGTTTATAGGACTAGGTTTAGGTATCTTGCTTATCGCCTGTATCAATTTCATGAACCTGGCAACTGCAAGGTCAGCCCGTCGAGCCAAAGAAGTCGGGATTAAAAAGACGATTGGCGCAACCAGATTTTCTCTAATAGTCCAGTTCTTAATGGAAGCCTTTCTGCTCACTATTCTCTCCGTCCTTATCGCAATTATTATAGTAGAAACTACTTTACCATTATTCAATAATCTATTGGAAGTAGGAGTAGAAATTCCATATTCCAGTTGGGGATATTGGATAGGCATTCTCATTGTGACTATATTTACAGGCGGAATTTCGGGAGCTTATCCTGCAATTTATCTTTCTGCATTTAATCCCCAAAGTGCGGTAGTAAACAAAAATGGCCGCTCCGGTTTTTTTTCGGTAAATTTCAGACAACTGTTAGTTGTTGTTCAATTTTCCTTCGCAATAGTCCTTCTAATCGCTACACTAGTTATTTACAGGCAATTGCAGTATATAAAAAATAGACCGATTGGGTATTCAACAAATTTACTTGCCGAAATCCCTCAGGATTACCAATTCCTCACTAGGTTCGAGCTGCTTAAATCACAGCTTATCAAATCCGGGGCTGCAATTTCCGTTAATCAATCCTCGCAAAGTATGACCGGAGTGAGCAACTGGTTCTATGGCCTAAAATGGCCGCATATGGAAGAGAAAGGGAAAGAGATTGTGTTTAACCGTCTGCAAACCCAATATGATTTACTGAAAACTACAGGCATAGAATTAATTCAGGGACGGGATTTCTCAAAGGACTTTGCCTCCGATACCGCTGGAGTTATGCTCAGCCAGAAGGCCATAAATATGATGCAGCTTAAAAACCCAATAGGGAAAAACATTGACCTTTTCGGTCAACAGCTTAAAGTTATTGGAGTATTTAAGGACTTTATTTGGGACTCCCCATACCACTCCGGCCGTCCGATGATTATTAACTTTAGTAAAAATGAAGGAGGAAATATTAACCTGAGATTGAATCCAAAGAACAGTTTGAGTCATAATGTTGAGCTGATTGCTGGAGTAGCTAAAAACATTGACCAGAATTACCCATTGGAGCTTGCCTTTGTCGACGACCTTTTATCCCAGAAACTTCAGTCTGAAAAAGTATTGGGATTGCTAGCCAATGTATTTGGTGGTATCGCAATTTTAATCTCTTGCCTTGGCCTGTATTCCTTGGTGAGCTATAGTGCAGAACAACGCACAAAAGAATTTGGTGTACGAAGAGTACTTGGCGCTTCAGTTGCCAGTATCATTCAGTTATTGTCATTTTCATTTTTGAAAATGGTTCTCATCGCTGCCATAATTAGTGTGCCAATTGCATATTTTTTGATGAAAAAATGGTTGAACGGTTTCGAATTTCATGTGGGACTGTCAGTTTCAATATTTATAATCTCGATATTCATAGCCGTTTTCATAGCATTTATAACTGTGTTTTTTCAAGCTTACAAAGCTGCTGTGGCAAATCCCGTCAGCGCATTGAAATATGAATAATTGATAAAGTATCTGGTCCTTCAAACCTAAATAGTTCGATTTCTAAGCACATTAATGTGGCATTTTTTTTAAAAAATTCTTTAAATATTCCCTCTACAAGTAATAGACGATGGATATAAAAATTCAATCCGACGGAGAGAAAAGAATTGTTATTGTGACAAAAAATAATCCTTTTACCTTAAAGTTATTGCAATCTTTCTTTGAGGTACAAGACAATTTGGAAGATAATATCAAGATTAAATATGAAGATGTTGACCAAATTCCAATGATATGCAGGTTGCTTGTTGAGGAAAACATCGATATTTTACAAATATTCATTCAGACTAGTTGATATTGTAAATACCTAATAAGTTTCGTTTTTTGAGACGGTTTTGTACGTATAAGAGGATCGTTGAGAGGATAACATCAACGTCTTAATGTCCATCAACATGGTCTATTCAAGTACCTTTAATATGTTGTTAATGGAATTATAAAGCAAAATGATCTGTTTAAGTGTTTCAAGTCTAACATTCTTTAAACTTACCCAAGCTACCGGTACGCTAGGTTGGGTAAGTTTAGTTTTGAGTCTATTTTCGGCTAAAAAGCCCAAAATTATATTTAAATCCAATAGCATAATAAGTATTACTATTTGCGTTGGTTCCCTTTGTGAAGAGTTCGATATTGTCACCTTTTTTCAGTGGTATTTGATACCCAAGACCATAAGCCTGGTAGAATCCATTTGAAGCATTGGTGCCATAATTGTAGCTGGAACCTGTACCCATGTATTGATGGTTAATTGTTGAATAAGCATCTTGATAGCCAAAATCTGCTGACAGGTAAAATTTACCAATGTAATATTTGGCCCCTGCGTAGAATGCATTTTGCAATAGTTTAGAATTTATAGCTTGCTTACCACCATTATTCCCGTCGTAAATGGCAGGATTATCTTTTTGCGTATAAGCAATATTCAACCCTGCAGTAAGCCCCCAATGTTTATTTAGCCTAAATTCATATCCAACCTCAGCTCCATAAATGGGAGCTCTGATTGTGGAGTTTAAACCAATAAAGGGAGCAACATAAACAGAATGTTTAACTAGTGAATCTTGAGCCAATGTTTTGGTTGCACCTAGTGCACCAAATGCTGTAATTAAAAGTATAATCCTTATTTTCATAGCCGAAACTACTAAGCACTTGTCTTATAACGTAATCGTTAACCCTTTTTAACTTTATTTACACTAATTAACATCTTCAGAAGATGATTAATAGTCGATTGAAACGAAGTTCGACACTCAAAAAGAAATTCAAGTGATCAGATATTTTCGTTTTCATATACGAAATATTCACAATCGTAAATTCGTCAGTCTATCAGAATTTACATACATTTTATAACATCTAAAGACAGCTTGTCTGTTCGTTCAATATCGAACATCTTATGTTCAATAATGGACAATAGACGCTCAATAAATAACAATTGTGTGGTTATTGCAAACTTTCAGAGCAGTTAAAACATTGGCATACTAAATGACCACTTTTTATAAATTTACATCTATGAAGAAATATATACTTGTTTTGTTTGTTGGTTTTACGTTTTTGTTTTCGTGTTCTTCGCAAAGAGGGTCGGTCCATTCCAAACCATTGTCATTACAGGATAGCCTGAATATGGTATCCGATAGTATTAGAGTTGAGGGCATAACAATACACAACTTGTTTAAAAGCCAAATTTTGGCTCATCGTGAGGTTGGCAAATTTGATAGCACAATGATTTTACAAAATGTTTACCTGCCTCACAAGCAGTTATGGGACAGTTGTTATGGGATCATCTTTGGACCCGATAATGCATTCAAGTTTAATAATTCCACTGGGATGATAAAATGGAATAAAACGCTGTATCCGGAAAACAAATCTCTTTTCGACACTAAGGCTAAAGCGCTGTTGGCAATGAATTTAGATTCCGTTCTCAAGTTAAATTTAACAAAGTTCAACAAAATGGTTGGCTACAAACCCACAGCGATTATTAGTATATTGTTTACACCAGTTCAGGGCATCGGTTTTGGGGGATGTAGTGCAGAGCAATTTGCACTTGAGCTGAATTATGAAAATAATGATCTGGATTACACGATCAATAAAGGAATACCACATGAACTCAATCACCTGGCCTATGAACCAAATAGAATGAAAGACCCCAAACATCAAACTGCATTAGCACAAACAATTGACGAAGGCTTTGCCTGTTATTTTACCTGGGCGTTTTTTGATGGAACTATTCCGAAATATGAAGCGGTTGAGAACATGTCTGAAGGCGAATGGCAATGGTACATTTCACATGAAAGGGAGATATTCCAAAAGGTTAAGATATATTTTGATGAAACAGCAGAAAATCCATTACTAAAGAATAATAAATTCAAATTATTCCCGGATGCTCCCAAGACTCTTTTTTATTGGCTCGGATTTAGAATAATTGAAGCTTATGTGAAAAATCATGGCAAAGATTCATGGAAAGAGCTATATAAATTAACAAGTGATGAGATCTATAAAGGTAGCGGATATGCAGACAATCTTCGCCAATAATAAGTTAATAATGATTTCTTAACTTAAACCTATAAATACGGAAAGCACAATCAGAATTAAATTACTCTTTTTGGACAGAGAGTTCTTTATCTAAGATAACATAAGCACTTTTTAGTTAAGCTAAAATCCAATAGTTTTGAAATAAGGAGCCGTTAAACTGTTCGTTTTCTGAGACGAAATTTACATTATAGATTTTTAATCCTATCTAAAATCCACCGTCTAAATTAAACTATAAGTGATATAAATTTTCAGTTAAACCAAGCTTGGTTTAACTGAAATTGATTTCCGCACACAATGTTCCAATATTGAAATACTTTTACCTTGGTTACCTATTTTACTTTTGAGCGTAAAAATAAACAAACGCAAAACACGATTTTACGCACAATCTTGTTCTGATCTTGAGCATAATGGTTAAAATATAAAGAAATTTGATTATCACTTCTTGATCAGGTGCAGGTTGCCCAAAATATTTACCTCGTCTGATACCATCAGTTTCCCTGCTGTAGTGAGACCTTTCCAGGTCAGTCCGAATTCTTCACGGGATATTATTCCCCTTACCGTAAGACCTGCACGCTTTTTCCCATCCAGACCAACGGAAATTCCTCCAAATTCACCCTGTAGCAGAATAAGTTTGGAAATACCGCCGATAGTCAGCTTCCCCCTCAGCAAGTAATCTCTTCGGTAAACGGAAAAATGTGAAGGATGGTCCAGTCCTTGCTTCTCGAAAAATATACCCTCGAATTCGATCACCGGACTTTCCTCGGCATCAAAAAGGTCTTTCGATTTCAGGTGCTCATCACGTGGCTCATAACCAGTGGTAAGGGAGTTGACATCAACCCTTACAAGTAGATCGGTAACCTGCCCAAAATCGCTTCCGGTGGTTGTCAGATCTACACTAAAGTTTCTGATGTAACCACTCAGTGTACTTATCATCAGATACTTTACATTGAACATAAGCTCGCTGTGTATAGGATCTAATTCCCAATAACTTTTTAGTTCATTTTGATTATCGTTGTTCATGAATTTAGGGTTAGTTATAAATAAGTTAATTTATAGTGATTTATCTTGACTGATCCGAGTCCCGGGGTTGGGTTAAATGACCGATTTGTGTATCGGCCGAGGATCCGCAGACCTGTGCCAGTATCGCCCGCACCCTTTCCAAGAGACCAGGTGACCTGAACAGCCCAGTCACCGTTAGGGTAAGTTTTCCATTAAAGGTGGCTACGCCAACGGTTCTAGCCGCAAGATGTGGTGTAAGTACCATCGGCCCCCATAGATGGAGAAGTTTTAGAGGACCAAATCTGCTTTCAAATGCCAGTTCGCCAAGATTGGTCAACATAACTTCATGTTCGGTACCTGCAGCTAGGGCCTGCAGGATTGTTTCCAGGCTTAAATTGTTATTGAAAAGCTGTTGTGATGATATAGTATCATGCTCTATCCATTCTGCTGTTTGGGCAGTAGCTACACTCGCCCGTACCTCTCGGGCAAGATCCCAAAATTTATTTCCAGAAAGGCCATTGTAGGCAGATGTAATGATATTGATCAACAGGCTAAAATCATCACCCATATTTAGCGTTCTGCGTGCTGAAACTGGATGCATGATCCTTATAGGTCTTTCCCCCGTTTGTTCATTTACCAGAGCTACAACCAGTGCGGCACCCAGTGTCCCGTGCACCGTGGTCTGCTCCAATCTAGATCTGCTGATAATATCATTTGTCTCCACTTCTGAAAACTTTTGATATGCTATTGATGTCTTTTCCCTCGGCAATGGTTTTTCGATACTGTGATGTTCAGTGAATATCTGCGCCTGGTTATCAAAAACGTTAAGGCCGATTACCCCATCAAGAGATGGAAGTGGTGACAAATTGCCAATACTTTGTCCAGAGATTACATTCAATATATCCCTGATAACAAGTGCTACTGACATACCGTCGGAAATGGAATGGTTAGCGACAAATATAAAAACCGTTTTACCTGGTTGCTGTACAAGCACAGTCCTTACCAGTGGAGCTACGGACAGATCAATTGCCTCATTGAGTTCCCCTTCTACGATGGCCGCCCAATCCTCACCAAGTCCCGTACGGATAATCCTCAGTGGTATCCTGCAATCGCCAATACTCTCAAATGCCGTTGAGTGATATTCGTTTCCGGATATTCGCACGGAAAGGTTGGGATGCCTGAGCTGTACAGTGTCAATAGCTGCCCGCCATGCACCCTCAGATGCGTTGCCAAGCAGTTCGGCAGCAACGGCAAAATGTGTACTACTTTTTTGATCCAATGCCCAGAAAACCTTTTCGTTTGTTCCGAGGGGCCTATTATTTGGATTTTTCATAATGATGAATTTGAAATTAAATTGAACTCTGTGTTGCTTTACTGATGATGCGCTGATCCCTTGCCCGCACAAATTTGTGGGCAAGGGCAGGCCCATACCTGTCATTTCCAACAGGGTAACAAATCGGCAAATTCCGATTGTTTGTTTGATAGAACGTGTTTGTTTACCTTCCGACCATCCGCTTTCTTATCCTGCTGAGCGAGGGCGCCTTGATGCCAAGGTAGGATGCCAGATGGTAGAGTGGAACGGTATTGAATATTTCAGGATGGATGTCGATCATATCCTGATAGCGCTCTTCGGCCGACTTGAAAAGAAATCCTTCGGTATTGGCCATCAGCTGATGGAAGGCCGTTTCTGCAATATATCTTCCAAACCTTTCCCATTGGTGTGAAGAGCTGTACAACTTGTTCAGGTTATCGATATGGATGTACAATATCAATGACTGATCTACCGAGGCAGTATAATAGTTACATGGCTTTTGGCTCAGGAAACTCGTGTAGGAAGCGACAAACTTGTTTTGGGAAAAGAAAAGCATATTCTTTTCATCGCTGGTCTCTTCATCTATTCGGTAGATCCGGAACACCCCACTGAGAATAAACCCGAGATGTTTGCAAACGTTATGGTATTCATTATAGAATTCGCCTTTTTTATACGCTTTCAAAGTCCAGTAAGGCAATGAAAGATCAAAAGATTCGCTGTCCATATTTACTACAGCAGCCATCTCATTTCTTAATAAGCTAATCTCTTCCATATTATAAGTTTGATATATTTCGGTTGGTTTAAAAACAGGCCCAAACCAGATATGCTTGATGATAACGTTACTTTGCTTCCCTAATCAATATAGCTGCAACCTCTTTGGGCATTGATAGAAATGGTGTGTGTCCACTTTTCAATTGATGGGTTTTTATCCCATGAACCTTGCCCACCATATACTGCTGTGTTGCATAGCTTATCGCATGGTCATTTGTGGCATAGATGTACACTTTCGCTATTGCTCCAAAGTTAGCTTCACTCAGCTTTACCGGTGTTACAAATGGGATCAATGGATCTGCCTTTACACCAGCTGAAAATTTATCCTGAACATCTTTCGATGCGTCTGCAGCAAAAATATCTACCGCACCTGCTGTTGCTATACCCGCAGAAGCTTTTTCCTGATCGATGTGTAGGTGTTTTCCTACATGGCTACCTTCATCCTTTTTTGCGATATCAAGCAGGCTTTGTCCATTGGTTGGCAAATAGGCCGTTAAATAGATCAGCTTCTTGATGCTTCCGGGCATGTCTTCGGCTACCTGACTGATCACTACACCAGCCATGCTATGTCCAACCAAGGTAATATTTTTTTGGTCGCCAATCGCTTTTTTTACCGCATCTACATAAGAATTTAGTGTGATGGAGGTAAATAGCGTATTGTCGCTACCATGGCCTGGCAGATTTACCGTTACCACATTATAACCTTTGGCGTTCAAATTTGGAGTTACCTGATTCCATGCGGATGCATCTGACCAGGCGCCATGTACCAATACGATTGTTGGTTTGTTAAGATTTTGTGCCGACACGCCCATTCCGAACAGGCCTGCGATCATTGTTAATGCTAATTTCTTCATTGTTTTAATTTTTTAAGGGCCAAATCATTTTGACATCACAAACATACCCGTAACGCTAATCAATAATATTCACCCAGGTTAATATCGTTCACTTGCCAAAAAAATATTTGTGGTGTTATAAATTTATATACAGGGCTCTCAATATATCCCGTGCCTCTTTCATCGGCTCTTTTGCCTGCATAACAAGATGGAGCCCCTTGTCGCGAAGTTCTGGAAGGGTGGCTTTGTCAGTTTTTTGGAGCAGCCTTATCAGATCTTCCCTGTTATGGTCGGTGCAGTAAACCGGGCTTCCGGGCTGCTGGCGCCAAGATTCGGAAAGTGTTCCCGCATCCACACCATCAAAACCTAGGGTACAGATCAGTTCGATCAGCTCACTTTTGCTATCACTATCGTCTCCAGAGATGGGCAGGGCAATCCTATTGGGTGTACCAGCCTCTGTACCAAGATCGGCCAACGATGATACCCCGATGCTGTTGAATGCCTTTAGGACTGGTCTACGTAGAAGCCCTGATACCCATTGACTTTCTGGGATACCATCCTCGAGTTCACTAATTTTCCCATCCCTTAGCGGATAATAGTTGCCGGTGTCCACTACCACAAGATTTTCCCTGCAGTTTGCCATAAGATCTGGCGGCAGGCTTTCTATACTCTTTTGGGGAATGGAAATGATCAAAAATTCAACATCTACAACAGCATCCCTAAAGTCAACTGCTTCCACACCTATTTCTTGGGCGAGCGCAGATAATGACTCAGCTCCCCTTGAATTTGCTATCTTGACCCGATGGCCAAGTGCACTCATTTTTTTTGCCAGAGTAGAGCCGATCTGACCAGCTCCTATAATACCTATTCTTTTCATGTTAACTATAATTATTTGAGCAGCAAAAATAGTGTACATTTAACCCATAATTGAGCGTAGTAACCTTTAGGATAGTGAAGCATGAAAACACCCGATTGCGATTTGGATCATAGGCAGTGCATAAACCAGTATTTTCCGCTCAGGGATTCGATAGAGGTATTGGGGCCAAAGTGGAGGATACAGATCCTAATTGCCGTAAGATATGGGCATATTAACTTTACAACTATCCAACAGGCACTTTCACCCATATCTTCAAGGGTGTTGTCACGTGAACTTAAAATTCTTGAAGAGAACGCGCTAATCAAGAGGGAGGTATCGGAGGACTATCCAGTTTCAATAAAGTACAGATGGACGGAGCATACCGAAACGATATCGCCCATACTGGAAATGCTACAGGATTGGGGCAAGTTACACAGGGCACGCTTGTTCAAACAAATATAGTATTACAACGAGGCCTTTTGGACGGGGTCATTGTGGCAATGGGATTATCATTAAAATAAAAATATGGGTGGCGAAACTGATTTATCGATCTTATTAAAGACAATGAAGCCCATATTGAATGATGGTATCTATTCATTCCATTGCGTTGAATCATTGAATTCGATAAAAATCCCCCTTGGGGAAATAGTCATGTTTTTTGGGGAAAGAGAGGCCATTACCCTAATAGTATCAGAACAGACTGCCAACAAGTACAATTTAAGCCGTGAAAATAGTTTTTCATGGATTACTTTGTCAGTGCACTCCTCATTGGAAGCTGTTGGCCTGACAGCCGCTTTCTCCACTGCATTGGCCAAGGTAAATATCAGTTGTAATGTTGTTTCGGGCTATTACCATGATCATATTTTTGTAGCTTACAGTGATACGGAAGGCGCTATGTCGGAGCTCAACCGTTTTACTGTTTGATTCGAATTAGTATTTGTTCGTTTTTTGAGACAGTTTATAATCTACAATAATTCTCTTATGCACCAATATCATCCTTTAGTTTGTAGGCTCATTCTAAGTTGACTATCGAAGAGAGCGTCCTTTTTGGGAGCCTCACATTAATGATTGGAATTTTCACAAAAAACTTGGATATTACCATTAAAAGTAATTTCACATTATGAAAGCATTGCCAGCGAAAACTTTTGTTCCAATAGAGAAGAATTCTTTCGGTATTTGCATCTGGTGCGAGCAAAAAAGACTTTTTAACAAGGCTCATATAATCCCTAAGTCGCTATTAACCAAAAATCATCCCCATAATTATCTTAATAATAGCGTTTGCCATGTTTGTAATTCATTTTTCGGGAAATTTGAACAATGGTTGAGTAAAAATTCGTTACTCAGAATTTATAAAGATGATAAGTGGCGCAAATCAGGGAAGAAATCCACAATAGACAGCTTACCGATTCTATTATATGAGCCTGAATTACATGAATGGCTGGTTATACATTCTCGAACTGGAGCGTTGCCATTATCACAACTGATTCTAACAAATAGGGGAACCCTAGCTCTGTTTCATAGTAGTATGGGCCACGAATTGGATATAATCATTCAAGCAGTTAAAAATAAAATCTTTTTGTCTGACGTAAAACAAGATTTTCCAGATAATTTTTCTCCTAGAGCTATTTTTAATAATGATCGAGTGATTTTACTGGGAAACAGTGAAAATGATATTCAAAGATTTCTTAAACAAGTAGATACAAATGCTATTTACAATGAAAATAAAGATGACTTAAATGGTTATACAGTATCATTTTTAGGCGAAAATCAGGTCGGTGCTGAAAAGCAGCTTCAGTTATTTTCTAAATGGTCAAGGGAAATTTGGACTATTTACGCTACTAAGATTGGTTATGAATTTTTAGCATTAGTTTATGGTGCAGATTTTGTTCTAGACGATAATTTTCAGCGTCTTAGACATTGGGTTCTTGACCATAAATTATCTGAAATTAGCGATAGTGTTGAATTCGCTTTACGAAACCCTGCGTTTTCCTTTCCATTTCAAAATGATGAATATGAGTTGGAGGTTGAGAGCAACTCTGTGACAACCAAACCCAACAAGATACTTGATCCAGGCCAGGATATCTTAGTTCTAATAAACAATTTTGAGAAGACGGTGGATTTAGAAGTTAGAATTGGATGGTTGCCACCCGTCAAAATAATCTTGAATGGCGATATTTTTGATGAACCAACTATAACTTCGGTATCTTATCAATTTGAGCAGTCGGAGTTAACATTTAGTAAAGTTTGTCCTTTCGAAGAAAAAACACATTTATTGCTGCTAAAGGATGTCAATGAAGGTTTTTTTGAAAAGTACAGCAGGTTTTTAGTGAAATTTAACCGATACACTGAAAGTTGAAGTCTACTTTCTTGTTTTTGATCTGACTGGACATTGAATTCTACAGCGTGTAAACTTTTCACTTTGGTCTGAACAATCTGACTTTCAAAGCTTCGTTTTTTGAGACACCTTCTCTCCTGATAATTTTTCAACAATCCACATATTTAAGATAGGCGTAGAGTATTGATTACTGCATTGATGACGAAAGGATATGTATTTAATGCGCGGCTGCAATCACCCACCGAATGAGGTTTGCGTCCCTCGGGAGTAACTTTAGAATTTTGCGCGGAGAAAAAGTTAAGTATATCAGTTGGGAGTCCCATGTATTTTAATTTAAACTATTAATGCATTGTTATTGAATATTGAGTGTATAAAAAAAAGCAGTCCAATCGGACTGCTCTATTTTTATTCTGTGTTAACTGCTTTAGTTCTATTTTTTACGTTTTCCAATGGCGTCCAGTTCTGCCATAAAGGTGTCGGCATCCCGCTGGTTTCTGATCACTTTAGTCAGGTTGTCAGAACTTACCCAGTTATTCACTTTAATGTGGTTGGAATGGCTTTTGGCCTTCTGCGCATATTGCTGTAATTTTTGTTCAATCCGCTGATTCATATACAAATATAATTATTTTAATTTTATTTATTTTATTATTGTTTTTTTTTGAACATATAATATCTGTAAAGATCGTGCCAACTTCGCTCATAATTGAAAGCCTCTGGTCTTGGTTTGGGTAATAGGTTGTCATGCTCATCTTTTTCATACTCCCAATTTCTAAATACTCTAACATACCAGTCTACACCTATAGCCTCAAAATATTCTTCCAAGTAGTCTTTATTGTTAATGTACATTTTGTGGTATACTGCTGCCCTGCGGTCATCTGAACCGTCTATGCCGAGGGTGAGCTCAGGGTTTTTATTTAAAAAGACGTATGCATGGAATAAGATGGTTGAGAACATTTTATTATAATCCTGATGGGCAAGGCTAATGTTGTCATCAAATTCTCCATTGCCATCAGGCGGGCCAAAACCCAGATTATAAATGCGGGGTATTCCGATATCCTGATAAGTGGATATCTTAATCAAAAGTTCCGCCTGAGTTCCATCTCTTTGTGGGGATGGAAATATCATTTGTTTCAAATCTTCTGATACGGTTAGCGGCTCGTACGTGTCTTCAAAATTAATTTTAATCTTCATAAAAATATAATGCGACCTTAGCATTTAGGTTTTGGCCTTTAAATTCGGAATAAAAAATAAGATTTTAAGCCATTTCTGGGGATTTCAGGGATAGTAGACACCGGATTTCAATCCAAACTGTGCACCCGGCTTTAGTCCCTGGATCCAGGGAAATTTGATTCAATCTGTACCAAAGATAAAAGTTCATCCGAACTTTCAGCGTTCAGTTTTTTGAACATGGCAATCTACTCTGCCGGGTTTCCCAAATAGCTTTTAGTTCCCTGAATCCCTTTAACGGCTTCCATTCGTCATTCAGAAACTATCCAAACCTGAAAAAACGGTCCATTAAAACTATATCACCCAGAACAACCTACTCTTTCTTTTTTAGCCAATTTTAAAGCATCTACAGCGCGTTTTGTTGTTCAGACGATAGAAGATTCCGGAAGCCTTAGAACCAAGTTTAAAAACGCTAAAAATCAGCCGACTGCACACTTTAAGCGGTAATCAGTGCACATTTTGGAGCGAAATAAGTGGTCATTTTAGATAGGAATGAGTGACCATTTTTGGGATAATCCCCACATCAGCTGCATGGCGGTAATAAAACATGCAGATCACCCTGCCGCGAAAGTTGCTCAGGATTTTTACTCTACCCGCATTAACTTGGATAAAAAACGAAGTGTCAAGATGAGCATGATCAGTAGTAGCGTAGCCGTTACTGGACAAAGATTTCGAATTTTTTCTTGGCTGATTTGCAGGAGTTGGCGAAAGTTGCCAACTATTTCAAATCTTTAAATCATTATTAATTGGTTTTAGCATTAGATTTTTTAGTTGCTTATGTGCACAAACCAATTTATTTGACCCCTTGCACAAATTTTAACTATTTGTAAGTGCTTTGAAAATAGTATGTTATAAAATATTTGTTATTGGCGAGAGGGGGGGCAATCTACTCCGGTTTCCATTTTGAGCATTGAGCTTACCGAAAAACATATCTCTGGAAGGACGATTACACTCAAGCTCAAATATGGAAATGTTTTAAAGGCAGATACATTTTTAGTTTGTTTGTTTATTTCATAGTTTTCGGCGATGATCGCCGAAAAGTTATGGTTTTATAAATAAATTTGCTTGTCTATATTTGAGTTTTCGGCGATTCATCGCCGAAAACTTATTAATTGATAAACATGCCCATAGATTCTCAAAGACGTAAAGATGTATTCCGGCTTGTTCCTGAAGGTTTTCTTGTGACTAGAAACTGGCTACAGTCTCATGATTTAAGCAGCCATGCGATAGATAACTTACTTAAAAGCAACCAGGTGACTACGGTCAAAAATGGCGTATACAAGCGCGAAGGCTCGATTGTCGAATGGGCGGATGTTGTTTACTTTTTACAAAGACAAGAGAGGACTGATCTCACTATAGGTGGAATCACCGCTTTAGAACTTCAAAAGCTAGCCCACTATCTTTCCTTATCCAGCAGACGGTCAGTTCATTTATATGGCAAAGATCAGTTGCCTTCCTGGATAAATAGGGTAACCGATTATGCCTCGTTTCAAAAACATAATGTTGGTCATCTCCTGGGGCACATCGTAACAGATGATTTACAAGAGCGGCTATATCAGTTTACCAAAACCTTTATCTGGAAGAAAACCAATGAGGGAATAAGAATATCAATACCCGAAAGGGCGATATTAGAGGTGCTCAACCAGGTCCCAGCACAAATATCGTTTGAACATGCAGATGAATTAATGCAGGGTTTAAATACACTTTCTCCCCGTGCGCTGCAGCAGCTTTTAGAATTGTTCGATAACTTTAAAGTGCGTCGCTTATTCTTCTATTTAGCCGAAAGACAAAATCATCCATGGTTAGCTAAACTTGATACAACCAAAATAAACTTTGGCTCCGGAAACAGGATGATCGTTAAAGGGGGGCGCTTAAACAAGAAATATCAGATTACTGTACCGGAAAGTTATTAGTAAAAAGGAAGAGTACGCCGAACAAGTTAGGCTGTTAGTTCGCCTATTGCCCATTATAGATAAAGAGGAATGTTTTGCCCTGAAGGGTGGAACTGCAATCAATCTTTTTTACAGGCCATTTCCCAGATTATCGGTAGATATTGACCTTTTGTATCTTCCTATGGATGACCGGCAAACTGCATGGGATAATATTTTAGCTGCATTTGAGCGAATATCTATTGAAATCAAAGCATCCGTTCCAGGTGTTCACATTCAGAATACGACCCACCATCAACAAAATTCGCTAAGGCTTATTGTAAGTTTGGGTGATGTTAAGGTGAAAATCGAGCTATCTCCGGTGATACGGGGCAGTGTATTTGCTGCTAAAAAGATGGAAGTACATGAAACAGTCGAAAAGGAATTTGGTTATGCGGAAATACTTGTTACATCTCATCCCGATCTATATGCAGGGAAGCTTTGTGCAGCCCTGGACAGGCAACATCCAAGGGGTCTGTTCGATGTGATGCAACTTTACCACAACGAGGGTCTCACCGATGATCTTCGTAAGACATTCCTGATATTCTTGGTCAGTCATTTTAGACCTATGTCTGAATTGCTCAATCCTAATAGGAAAGATATATCTGCTATTTATGAAAATGAATTTGTACAGATGGCGGAAGTCGATGTCTCATTGGAAGAACTTCTGGAAACGCGTGAAAGATTAATCCACGACATCAATACCAACATGACTGAAAATGAAAGGCAATTTTTGCTATCGGTTAAAAATAAGCTCCATACTTCTCTCTTTTAGAAATGGAAAACCCCGATCTGATTGCAGACCTGCCTTCGGTCAAATGGAGGTTAATTAATCTGGCAAAAATGTCCCCAGGAAAGCATGCAAAAGCTTTTAAGGATCTTCATGATGTATTGTATCCTAATACATAATCCCGCTGAATTATAAGTGGTGAATATTCATCATTTTAGTATAAACCGCTAACTCCATAGCGGTTTTTTTTTATCCAAATTTTCAGCAATAAGTTCACCTGAACGGATAAGCCAGAGTAGATTGACTCCATATCCCCGAAAACGGAATTTTTGTAAGTTCTGCTGGCCTGTAAGTCAGTGGATTGGTGGAAAGGGGTCAACTTAATTGGTTTGTCCTAATGCAATATGCTGATCTTTAGATTTTTAAAGTCGAAAATGAGACACCAGCACTTTTCGATGATGGATTGAATTACACACTTTTGAAGATTTTAACTTAACTTTCCAAAATATCTTTTAATTTAAATGAAAAAATATTTTATAGTATTATTCGCGCTCATTAATCTTTTTTACGTGTATACTTCTTTTGCGCAGGATAGTTTGATCACGAAACTTGCAAAGGTTAATGTTTTGTCTTTTTTGCCCGAAGGAAATTCATTTTCTGGTCTAGGATGGTCCAAGATTATGGAAATGGTAAAGGGGAGTAATGATGTGCTTATTGGGGAAGATCACTTCACAGCTGAAATCCCTTACTTTACTTCTGCATTAGCAACACAGGTTAAATTTGATAATTTCTTTTGTGAAATTGATCCTTTTACGGCCAGGATTTTACAAAAGAAAATTGAAAGTCTAACTAAGGCTGAATTAGAAAATTATTTAAATAAATATGGAAATACTTTTTCATTCTACGCTTTCACTTCTGAATTCGACCTGCTTAGACAGCTGACTCAATCAAATACCCAGATACATGGGACTGATCAGATAATGGTAATTGGCGATAGAGTGATATGTAATGAGCTTCAGAAGATGACCAAGAATAAAAAAGCTAAAGAAATATATACTACGATAGCAAATAATTCGAAACTATACTTTGAAAATTTTTTAAAGGATCCAAGTAAGCCTTTTTATCTTTTAACAGACGATTTCGGGAAAAAGTTAAATGAACTTTCTTTGCTAACACTAAGTCCCGAAGAGGGTCGAATAATTGATGCTTTGAAGCAAAGCATCCAAATATATAAAACCCGTAACCATCATTTGAGGATTCAACTGATGAAAAATCAACTTATGCAAGAATATACTAGCTGGGCAGACAAGAGAAATCTTTTTAAATATGGTGCGAATCACTTAGCAAAAGGCGAAAGTTTGATGGAGATCTACGATCTTGGAAACTTAATAAACAATGTTGATGATAGCCAGTACAAAAATTCCTTACACATTATGATACTAGGTACCTCTGGAACGCAGGCATCGCCATTTCAAGGACATCCTGCGTCAAAAATCGATGAAAATAGCAGCTTACTTAAGATGTTAAAACCAATAACAAGTGCAGCGCAGGGGGATCAATGGCAGTGTTATGACATGATTCCACTTAGAAACGCCCTGGAGCAGGGAAAGATTACTCTTTCTGATTCTAAGCTATCCAGGGTAATTAAAGGTTATGATTTATTGGTAGTCATTCCGAAGGTTACCGCATCAAAAATTGCCGAAAATTGAAGATTTATCGTGCCCTGTAAGGGCTTATTCATTGACAAACGACAACTATTTTTTATTATCAAAAAACACCCATAATATAGATAAATAGTAATAAGAATTTTCGAGTTACTTCTTCAAGCTCTATAGTGCCTATGCCGATGTAAAATGACCCCACCCGCCAAAAATAATTTATTATGACGTCTTCGTTCTAAAGGCTCGATATTTTAATTGTAATTAGTGAGGTAACAAATCCTACCTTATGCTCTTCGCTGACATTCATTTGTTCTATAGTGCTACTATTTTCTTTAATGGCTTAACACACACAGTGTATTATTGTCCGCAACAAGAAGTTCTTGCATAAACCCTCCATGGCCTTTGCACTCCATTCAAAAAGGTTGCTCTAATAGCTTGCATTTCAGATTTATTCGGACAGAATAAGCTTCCATTTTATAAACAGATGACGGGGCGACAAGGAGATCATTTAACAATCCCCTTGCACATTTAGCTCACCGTTTTGGCGTTTTCCTCGTCGCATGCAGAAATCAAAAAGTCTGGTCGTTCGCCTCAAAATGACCTTTAATTGTACAAAAACAAACCATTTCTGAACAAAACAATACCATTCTGCATTTTGCTGATGATTACTTTTGCCTTGTATAGGAGTTAAAAGCCAATACAACTGTAGCGCACAAATAGTAGTTACAGTTTGTCTAACCAAATCATTATGAAAATTAGTTTTTCCAGCTTAAAACATCAGCTTACTGCAGCAACTTTTAAAATCGTTTTGTCTCTTTTTTTTCTACTATTATCAACGTGGGTTGTTGCCCAGAAAAAGAGAAAGTTTAATAACATTGACAATAAATCGTACCAACTTGTTAAACCTGGTTACAATAGCAACACTGTACTTCAAAATCCGCTAAATGGCTGGGTAATGTATGCATCGAGAAACGCGGACGTTTCATATTGGGACACCACCTTTTTTGTTCCGGAGTTAGGGAAGAAAATTAAGCCAATTGATTATGCTTCGGCATGTTATGTAAGAACGAGTTGGGCATCATTAAACCCATCAGAAAACGTTTATGCCTGGAATGATCCAAATTCTAAAATTGCCAAGCTGATCCGGGGTGCTCAAGATAGAGGATTACCTATTGCTTTTCGTATCGTTGTTGATGGACGCGATCAGGGAGCCAATACACCAGCTTTTGTTTACTCGGCGGGCGCAAAATTTTATTTAGAGAATAAAGCAAATCCGGATAGGAAAACACCATATCCCCAGGATCCTGTTTTCAGAAAATATTACTCGAAGTTTATTGAAGCGTTTGCCAAAGAATATAATGATCCTGAAAAAACATCCTTTATTGATGCCTACGGACTTGGTAAATGGGGCGAAGCGCACAATGTAGTATATCAGGATCAGGGTAAATCCTCCGATTCTGTTAGAACTGAGCAATATAAGGAAGAAGTACTGGATTGGGTTACCGATTTATACACCCGCAACTTTACCAAGGTTCCGCTAGTCATTAATTATCATCGGCTAATTGGTCATCCGGAAAGCTGGGCAGCAGCAAATCCAAACAGCCGGAGATTGTTAGAAAAGGCCATTAACAAAGGTTACAGTTTAAGGCATGATGCATTTGGTATGACCGGATATTATCAGCAATGGGAGAAAGATTTTGCAAAATCATGGAATTTCAAACGACCAATTATCATGGAAGGCGGCTGGATCGTTTCAGGAGCGCATCGCTATTGGATAGATCCGAGTAATCAATATCGGGAAGGCCACGATGAAGATGTTAGAAAAGGAGAATATGAAGCATCGGCTGAGGCAAAAGTGAACATGATGGACTTCCGGGCCGGCGGTGAAACCGCATCCTGGTTTACAAAGGCATTTCCTTATGTTCAAAAATTCGTCTCGCAGGGTGGATATCGATTGTATCCCGATGAAATAAGTCTTCCTGTTGAGTTGAGTTCCGGAGATACTGTTCACATTTCCCATCGGTGGAAAAATATGGGCTGGGGCTATTGCCCGAATAATATTCCGCAGTGGAATTATAAATACAAAGTGGCTTTTGCTTTACTTAACGATCGTGATGAGGTAGTGAAGCTTTACGTAGACTCAAAAAGTGAACCATCAAACTGGATCAAAGATAAGCCGATTAAATACGATTTTAACCAGCATGTCCAGGTCCCTTCCGGAAAATATACCTGGGCGATAGCAATTGTTGATATAACGAAAAATAATTATCCTGGAATCAAACTGGCCATTAAGGATAAAGCCACCAAAACTGGCTGGAACAAATTAAGTCAGGTTATCATTAAGTAGAATTTCAAAAAAATGGCGTGATCAATATGCTGAAAATAGGTTATAAATACATCATTACATTGCTGCTGTCGGCTTTAGCTTTACCTCTTTACGCGTTGAATGAGACAACTTACAGTCGATTGGAAAAAGATACGCTGGCAGTTGGGAACAAATGGATAGAAAGGAAGTTTCTTTGGAACAAGGGCAACCTGATCACTTACAGTTTAACCGACAAAGCCACGAAACAAATCTGGCTGAACAGATTAACAAGTCCTGATTTGCAGCTTACGAAAGATGAGTCAACAAATGGAACATATACATCGAAAGAGGTGAAGGAAACGGCCATTCATGCCAAGTATTTAGCCGTCGAAATCAAAGTTTCGCTGGGTACTTTATCTGTTAAAAGGGTTTATCGGATTTATGAGGACAGTCCTGTAATTGCCTGCGATATTTATTTAAAAGGTAGTACGAATCTAGCCTCAGATTCCAGGACGATTAATGCCGCGGATCGGAAAAACATTGAGTTTACTGAAGATATGAAGTCGCAGCAGATGACGGCTATTTTAGATCAAATCAAACTGGATGGCTTTCACTGGCAAACCAAAATCGTTGAATTTTTTGATGTGACAGACTGGAATAACAACCTGATTCAGGAAAGGCATATCATTCCTTATCGCAAAACGAATTACAGAGGGAATTTATTGGTAGCGCACAACAGCGAAAATAATAAAGGCTTTTTCTTTTTGAAGGAAGCTCCGACATCAAGTGTACAGTTGGCTTATCAAGGTTACGATTTTACTACCGATTTCGGTCATTTTACTTTAACCGGATTGGGATTGACTGCTAACGATATTAAAGCTGAGGAATGGACCAAAGCATATAGCAGCGTAATCGGGGTGTATAGTGGCGGCGAACTGCAGCAATTAACCGCCTTGCGCCGTTATCAAAAAAATATCCGCAAACTATTGCCTCAGCGGGATGAAATGGTGATGATGAACACCTGGGGCGATCGAAGTCAGGATGCAAAGGTGAATGAAAAGTTTAGTTTACTGGAGGTAGAAAAAGCAGCCGAATTAGGGATTTCACACTTTCAGATTGATGATGGCTGGCAGATCGGTAAAAGTCCGAATTCAGCTGTAGCAAAAGGATCTTTTAAAAACATTTGGGATAACCCTGATTACTGGAAACCAGATCCTGGAAAGTATCCAAATGGTTTACATCCAATCGTAAAACGGGGAAAAGAATTAGGTGTAGAAATCTGTCTGTGGTTCAATCCGAGTGTGCAAAATGACTATGCAGATTGGCAGAAAGATGTGAACGCTCTGGTAAGTCTATATAAAACATACCGCATCCGTACATTTAAAATTGACGGTTTGGCTATTCCCACCAAACAATCAGAAATCAATCTCCGCAGGTTATTTGATGGCGTGCTGGAGCAAACCAATAACAAAGCTGTATTCAATTTAGATGCTACCGCCGGTAGGAGGGCAGGCTATTACACTTTTAATGAGTACGGCAATGTATTCTTAGAAAACCGCTATACCGACTGGCAGAATTACTATCCCTATTGGACTTTAAGAAATTTATGGCAGCTAGCTAAATATGTGCCAGCCGAGAAATTGCAGATCGAATTTTTGAATAAATGGAGAAATACTGATCAGTATGGCAAAGATATTTTTGCGCCAGATAATCATTCTTTCGAGTACTTATTCGCTACTACAATGGCAGGACAACCTTTGGCATGGTTCGAGGGGACAGGTTTACCAGCTGAAGCGCTAAAAATCAAAGATTTGATCAAAGCTTACCGAAAAATACAGCACGATTTCCATTCGGGAACCATTTTGCCAATTGGCGATGAACCTTCTGGAAGGTCCTGGACGGGCTTTCAATCCTTGAAAGGAAAGGAAGGTTACTTCATTTTTTACAGGGAAAATACCGCCGAAGCAGTTGGGGCCGTAAAAACCTGGTTGCCTGCCGGAACCAATGTTAAATGCACACCCGTTTTAGGGAACGGAAAGGCTATCAACACCACCATTGCAAAAAACGGAACAATTGAAGTTACACTTCCAAAAATAAACAACTTCGTGATGTACCGCTACGAAATCACCAATTGAGACTATATATGAGAATTATCCTGATCACATTTTTACTAGCCCTTACCATCAGCTCTTGGGGACAAAAAAAGTACCAGTTAAGATCCCCCGATGGGAAATTAATAGCCGCTATTTCTCTGAATGAAAGGATTAGCTATGCCATTACCCATCAGAGAGATACCATTTTAAAACCCTCTATCTTGAACATGACCTTAGAAAATGGCATGACCTGGGGGAAAGGTTCCAACCTAAAAAGAGCCAAAACGATTACATCCCATCAACAGATTAATGCGCTGTTTTATAAAAGAAACCAGATTGATGACCATTATAACGAGCTGGTTTTAAGTTTCAAAGAGAACTTTAACCTCGTTTTCAGAGCTTATAATGAAGGTATCGCATATCGGTTTGTATCGACCAGCAATGAGGCAATAACAATAAAAAAAGAGGAGGCTATTTTCAATTTTTCAAAAGATTTCAATGCCTATGTTCCCTATGTAAAAGGAAAATTTAAGGATATCGAAAGCCAGTATTTCAATTCTTTTGAGAATGAATATACTTATACGCCATTGAGTAAAATGAGTGCGGACAAACTTGCTTTTTCGCCTTTGGTGGTGAGCGTAGATCATGGTAAAAAGGTTTGCTTAGCAGAAGCAGATCTGGAGAGCTATCCAGGCATGTTTCTAACTAACGCTAACGGTTCAAACTCCTTACAATCAAATTTTGCACCTTATCCAACAGCAACCCGGCAAGGCGGACATAATGAGTTGCAGCAATTGGTTACGGCTCACCAACCTTATCTGGCCAAAAGTAAAGCTAAAGCTCAGTTTCCCTGGCGTATCGTAATCGTTTCTATCAGCGATAAACAGCTGGCAGATAACGATATGGTTTACAAACTGGCAGCGCCATCAAGACTGGCAGATGCCTCCTGGGTTAAACCCGGTAAAGTAGCATGGGAATGGTGGAACCACTGGGGTCTCTCGAATGTAGATTTCGAAGCAGGTATTAGCACCAACACCTATCAGGCTTATATCGATTTCGCCGCTAAAAATGGAATTGAATATGTGATTTTGGATGAAGGCTGGGCAGTAGATAAAAAAGCCGATTTGTTTCAGGTTGTGCCCGAAATAGACTTAAAAAAGCTGATTGCTCATGCAAAAGCTAAAAATGTAGGCATCATTTTATGGGCCGGTTATTATGCTTTCGAAAGAGATCTAGAAAAAGTGTGTAAGCACTATTCAGAAATGGGCGTAAAGGGTTTCAAGATTGATTTCATGGATCGTGACGACCAGCAAATGGTCGATTTCCATTACCGTGCGGCAGCAGTTGCAGCTAAATACAAATTGATGCTGGATTTTCATGGCACATATAAGCCTACAGGCATCAACAGAACCTATCCAAATGTGATCAATTTTGAAGCAGTTCATGGTTTGGAACAAATGAAATGGACTGGATCAGAGTTAGATCAGGTAACTTATGATGTTACTTTTCCATTTATTAGAATGGTGGCCGGGCCAGTTGACTACACGCAAGGTGCAATGCGTAATGCCACTAAAAGAACCCATCGTGGGATCAATGATGAACCGATGAGTCAGGGCACCCGTTGCCGTCAGCTCGCACAATATGTCATTTTCGAATCGCCGTTAAATATGCTTTGCGATAGCCCTACCAATTACGAAAAAGAGCAGGAGAGTACGGATTTTATTACGGCAATTCCAACGGTTTGGGACCAGACGGTGGCGCTGGAGGGTGAGATCGGGAAGTACATCGCCATTGCTCGTGAAAAAGCAGATCATTGGTATGTAGGTGCAATGACCAACTGGGATGACCGCAAGCTTGATATAGATTTATCATTCCTTGGAGAAGGGAACTACGTTGCAGAGGTATATAGAGACGGCGTTAATGCCAATCGGATCGCCTCTGATTATAAAAAAGAAACCATCACTATTCCTGCTAATCGTAAAATGAGCATTTCTATGGCTAAAGGAGGCGGTGTAGCCATGAAAATTTCTAAGAAATAATATACAATGATGAAGCCGAGAACCTTTTATTTAGCATTATCCTTCTTTTTAAATTTGATTTTTTCGAATTCCATGGCACAACAAACCATGACCAACGTTTATGGAAGAAATGTGCAATCTTTAAATGGAAAATGGGATGCGATTATTGATTTATACGACCAGGGGAGAAAAAACAAAATCTTCCTCAATAAAAAGCCTGAAACCAAAATTGATTTTTATGAATATTCTTTTGATAACGGACTTCGTTTAAATGTACCATCGGATTGGAATAGCCAATTGCCCGAACTTAAATACTACGAAGGCACCATTTGGTACGCTCGTCGTTTTGATGTTGCAAAGGCAGTTGACAATCGTTCATTCCTATATTTTGGAGCGGTAAGTTATCGTTGCAGAATTTATCTGAACGGTAAAGAAATTGGTCAACATGAAGGTGGTTTTACGCCTTTTCAAATTGAAGTGACTGATGCTATAAAAGAAAAAGATAACTTTTTAGCGGTCGAAGTTAATAATACGCGTCAGGTTAATGCTATTCCGGCCATGGCTTTCGATTGGTGGAATTACGGTGGGATTACCCGTGACGTGTTTTTGGTAAGCACACCAAAAGTATTCATTGAAGATTATTTCATCCAGCTGGATAAAATCAAAGCCGATAAAATTAATGCCAGTGTAAAGATTTCTGAGAAGGTTAGCCAATCGGTCACCGTCGAAATTCCTGAATTGAAGTTAAAGCAAACACTTAAAACAGATGCAAACGGCGAAGTAAAGACTGCATTTGTATCGAAGAAAATAAAGCGGTGGTCGCCAGGCTCACCTACTTTGTACCAGGTTAAAGTTTCCAGTAAGAGCGATCAGGTAGAAGAGCAAATCGGTTTCCGTAATGTTTGGGTAAAAGGAGAGGAGATCTATCTGAATGATCAACCTGTTTTTTTAAAATCCATTTCCTTTCATGAAGAAATTCCGCAACGTAAAGGTCGTGCTTTTTCCGAAGCAGATGCAGTAATGTTATTATCAGAAGCCAAAGCTTTAGGTTGTAATATGATCCGTTTGGCGCACTATCCACAGAATGAATACATCGTCAGGCTTGCCGAGAAAATGGGTTTTTTGTTATGGGAAGAAATTCCAATTTGGCAGGGGATCGATTTTAAAAACGAGGTAACCAAAGAAAAAGCCGGCAAAATGATGCGTGAAATGATTATGCGGGATAAAAATCGTGTCGCTTTAACGTTTTGGGGCGTAGCCAACGAAACGCAGCCGTCGGCACCTCGTAACGCTTTTATTAAATCACTAATTGACATTACCAAATCGATTGATACTACGAGATTGATAACAGCGGCTTTTGATCTGGTTCGTTTTAATAAGGATAAACAGGTTTTTGTAATGGATGATCCTTTTATCAAAGAATTGGATGTTGTGGCCATCAATAAATACATGGGCTGGTACCATCCATGGCCGGTTACGCCAGACAAGGCAATTTGGGATGTGGCTAAAGGTCAGCCCCTAATAATTTCTGAATTTGGTGGAGAAGCACTATACGGAAAAACTGGCTATGCAGATGTAGTGAGCTCGTGGAGCGAAGATTACCAGGCAACCCTGTACAGAATGAATTTGGAAATGTTTAAACATATCCCAAATTTACGGGGCACTTCGCCATGGGTGCTTTTTGATTTCCGTTCACCATTCCGTTTTCATCCAACTAACCAGGAAGATTGGAACAGAAAAGGTTTGGTCTCTGACCAGGGCTACCGAAAGAAAGCCTGGTACTTAATGAAGGAATATTACGATAGTAAATAGAAAAACCGTCATTGCGAGGAGGAACGACGAAGCAATCTCTATGGCGTGATGACTTAATTATAATGAATTAAAAACCAGAATATACACACAGATGAACACATATAAAAACCTAATACGCTTACTGTTATTACTTTTTTTGATGCAGGCTTACACACTAAAAGCGCAAACTGCATCCATAGATTTATCTGGTAAGTGGAGATTTCAAACCGATGTAATGGATTTCCGCAGAGGATCTCTTTCTCCCAGATATAACCACATTTTACAAGAAGAAATCGATCTTCCAGGCATTACCGACGATTATAAAATTGGCTACAAAGTGCCATACCAATACATCGATCGCTTGACAAGAAAATACGAGTACATGGGGCCGGCTTGGTACCAACGCGACATCGAAATTCCTGCAGCCTGGAAAGGGAAGAAGATTTTTGTGTATTTTGAACGTACGCACTGGTTAAGTTCAGTTTATGTTGATACCAAAGAGGTTAGTGCCATTGATTATGTCAGTGTGCCACACAACCACGATTTAACCAATTTCGTTAAACCAGGAAAAACCCATCGGATTACCGTTTGTATTGATAACAGGTTTCAATACAAGACCCATAAGTGGAACCATGCCCATACCGAATTTACCCAGATTAACTGGAACGGTATTCTGGGAGAAATGAAGCTGCTAGCGATTGATCCGGTATATGTTGAAGACCTTCAGGTATATCCAGACATTGCAAGCCGCTCGGTAAAAGTACGCTTACAGGTCAATAACGAAACTAAAAAGCAATTTAAAGGCAAGGCTTCCTTCATCATAAATGGTAAAAATTACAACTTGAAAAGTGAAGTTGCAACAGTGAGCAAAGACTCGGTAACTTTTGTAGAAGCCAATATTCCAATGGGTAAAAATGCCAAACTTTGGGATGAGTTTAACCCGAATGTTTATGAGATTACCTGTCAGTTAAACACTTCTGATGGAAAAATAAACTATCAGCATGAAAAAGCGACCACGTTTGGATTACGGGAAGTAAAACAAGGCAAAAATCATGTTGTGATGAACAACCGTCCCTTGCATTTGCGAGGCAACGTAGAGAATGCGGTTTTTCCAAAAACCGGTCATGTGCCGGTTGATGATGCTTCCTGGGAGCGGATCATGTTATTAATGAAAGATTACGGAATGAACCACCTGCGTTTCCATTCCTGGTGCCCGCCAAAAGCGGCTTTTCGCATGGCGGATAAACATGGGATTTATTTTGAAGTGGAAATGCCGATGTGGGGCAAGGATGCGGAACCTGATGAAAACAGGTACAACTTCTTTCGCAGGGAAATCAAAGCAATTTTGAAAGAATATGGTAACCATCCGTCATTTGTGTTGTATTGCAACGGGAACGAAATCACCGGGAATTTCGATTTTATTGAAGAGCTGACGGCCGAAGGAATCAAGTTAGATCCCCGCCATTTATATAGTGGTTCTACCGCTCGTACGCGGGTAAAATCCGATCAGTATTATGTTTCGCAGCAAACTAATAAAGGTCCGGTAAAGGTTTACGAAGGTTTACCGAATACAAATTGGGATAGGAGCATTGAGTCTGATGTTGATGTACCGGTAATTTCTCACGAGTCTGGACAACGCTGTGTGTATCCAAACTTCGAAGAGATCAAAAAATATGGGAATAGCCCGGTAGAAGCCCGAAATTTTGAGGTGTTCAGAGATATGCTGCAGAAAAATGGCATGTTAGATCAGGCCAATGACTTCTTTCGTGCTTCCGGCGCATTAACGGTTTTAGAGTATAAAGCTATCATTGAGGCATTGTTGCGTTCATCTAAATCTGCTGGTTTTCAATTATTGTCAATTAACGATTTTCCTGGACAAGGTTATGCGCCAGTCGGTATCTTAGATCCATTCTGGGATAGCAAAGGTTTAGTTACGCCGGAAAAGTTCAGAGCGTTTTGTGCGCCGACAGTGGCTTTGTTGCGTTACGAAAAAAGTAGCTTTTTTAATTCTGAAACGTTTTCAGGTAAAGCTGAAGTTTATAATTATAGTAATGCCACCTTAAAAAATGCAAAGTTAAAATGGTGGTTGACTGATGAGAGTGGCAAAGTATTGCAAAAAGGAAACCTAAAAAGCCAGACTATTGCAAATGATAGTGTTTCGCCGGTCGGTGAATTTTCGATCCCGTTAAAAGGTATCTCCGTTTCGCAAAAGCTAAAGGTACATTTATCAGTTAACGACCAGATTGAAAACAGCTGGGACATTTGGGTTTATCCAGGCCATCAAAATCTGACGCAGTCAACGGATCAGGTTTTGTACACCACTGTTTATGACGATGCTGCTAGAAAACAATTATCACAGGGTAAGTCGGTGGTTCTTTATCCTGCTCCCGAAAATGTAAAAGGACGTAAATCAATGTTCCATAACCATTTCTGGAATCCCATCATGTTTGCCTGGGCACCTATGACAATTGGAAATTTGGTGCACAATAAACAGCCGGTGTTTAACGACTTTACCACCTCATACCATACCGACTGGCAATGGTGGGATATCCTGAACAACGCCAAAGTAATTGAAATGCAAGGCGCTCCGGAAAAACTTCGTCCATTTATCCAGGTGATTGATAGTTACGATAATAACCAGAAATTGGGTATCGGTTTCGAAGCTAAAGTAAACGGCGGAAAATTGTTGGTCTTAGCGGTAGATACGAAGAAGGATATGGATAAACGTCCGGCAACACAGCAACTATTGTACAGTATAGATCATTATGTAAAAAGCGATAAATTTTCGCCGCAGGTTTCTGTGGAAGAAACTTTTATCCAATCATTTTTAACAAACTAATAATGGAACGCGATGTGGAAAAAAATAGCTTTAGGGCTAACGTTAATAGGTAGCCAGGCTTTAATGGCTCAGGAAATCTTATTTAACAAAAAAGCCTCACTGAATCAGGCTTATCAAAAGGCAGTGGAGGCAGAAAATTTGTTGCCAATAAATGATTTGAACATGGAGTTCGGATACGTTTTATATCAAGCCGAAATCACCACCCAGGCAGAAAGTGAAGATTTAGAACTGGAAAACGTTCGTGATTATGCTGCTGTTTATGTAGATGGAAAGTTGCTAGGAAGGTTAACCGATAACCATAAGGTAATCGATATCAAAACTACTCCTGGCAAATATTTACTGCAAATTTATGTCGAAAACATCGGTAGAATTACCTATGGTCCAGAAAATACAGACAACTTGAAAGGCTTGTTTGGAGAGGTTACTTTAGCTGGAAATAATGTCGCAAAGTGGAAAATGATCCCGTTGACGATCAAAAAGTATCCGGTTAAAGACCTTGTATTTGAAGACCGTAAAGAAACCTCTGTTCCTGGATTTTATAAAGGAAATTTCAAAATTGAAGAGCTGAAAAAGACTTACCTGGATATTACCGGATGGGGAATGGGAGAAGTATGGGCAAACCAAAAATACATAGGTTCTTACTGGGAAGAGGAAAAACAACAATCCATCTTAATTCCACTAGAAGATTTGGTGAGAGGAGAAAACGAAATTGTAGTTTTCGAGCTCAAAAACAATCAGCAAAGGACAATGAAATTATCACAAATTCCTGTTTTTAAATAGAAATGATGAAGAAGACAATTTTAGCGCTGGTGCTTACTTCGGTCGCGTTATTTTCGGGCTATAAAGAAGATAAACCGGTTTATAAGGATGCCAGACAACCTATCGGGAAGCGAATAGAAGATTTGATTACGCGGATGACCCTGGAAGAAAAAGTGATGCAACTGAACCAGTATACCCTGGGCAGAAACGACAATACGAACAATATGGGCGATCCGGTGAAGGGTATTCCCGCGGAAATTGGCTCACTCATATATTTTGGCAGCAATGCTAATTTACGAAACGCCGTACAAAAGAAAGCAATAGAACAAAGCCGTTTGGGTATTCCCATTATTTTCGGTTACGATGTTATCCATGGTTTCAGAACCATCTATCCGATTTCTTTAGGTCAGGCTTGTTCATGGAATCCGGCATTGGTCGAAAAAGCTTGCGGTGTAGCAGCGCAGGAAGCTCGGATGTCGGGTATAGACTGGACTTTTTCACCCATGATTGACGTGGCCAGAGATGGGCGTTGGGGCCGTGTTGCCGAAGGTTATGGTGAAGATACTTATACGAATGCTGTTTTTACTGTTGCTTCGGTTAAAGGTTATCAGGGTAAAGATTTATCGGGCGATAAAAACGTTGCCGCTTGCCTGAAACACTACATTGGTTATGGTGCTTCGGAGGCCGGCCGCGATTACGTGTATTCAGAAATTTCCAACCAAACGCTTTGGGATACATACATGTTACCCTATGAGGAAGGCGTGAAGGCTGGTGCAGCTACTTTGATGAGTTCGTTCAACGATATCAGCGGAACCCCAGGTTCGGCTAACTATTATACCTTAACCGAGGTATTGAAACAGCGTTGGAAACACGATGGTTTTGTAGTTTCGGACTGGGGTTCTATAGAACAGCTTCGTCCGCAGGGCGTAGCAGCCGACAAAAAAGAGGCAGCTTTAAAAGCATTTACAGCAGGGGTAGAGATGGATATGATGAACCGAAGTTATGATAGCTATTTAGGCGAACTGGTTAAAGAAGGGAAAGTGTCTCAGGAATTATTGAACGATGCCGTAAGGCGTGTGCTCAGCGTCAAATTTAAACTGGGATTATTCGATCGCCCGTACACGACAGCGATTACCGAAAAACAAAGGTTTTATCGCCCAGAGAGTTTAAAAATTGCAGAACAACTGGCTGAAGAGTCAATCGTCTTGCTAAAAAATAAGGATAAAATATTACCACTAAATAAAATCTCAAAAATTGCATTGATCGGTCCGATGGCAAAAAGCCAGGGGAACTTGTTAGGTTCCTGGGCCGCTCAAGGCAAACCAGATAATGTGATTAGCATCCATGATGCCCTGAAGGTAGAATATAAAGGCAAAGCCGAGGTTTCTTATGCTTTGGGCGCTGATTTTGATGGGCATGATAAGAATGGTTTTGCGGAAGCAATTGCCTTAGCTTCTAAATCTGACGTAGTTGTATTGTGTTTAGGTGAAAAGAAAGAATGGAGCGGAGAAAATGCTTCGCGTTCAACCATCGCTTTACCACAAATACAGGAAGAATTGGCGATGGAGCTTAAGAAATTGGGCAAGCCGATCATTTTGGTATTGTCCAACGGTCGTCCGTTGGAGTTGAACAGGCTGGAACCACTTGCCGATGCAATTTTAACGATGTGGCAACCGGGAACACCGGGCGGTAAGCCATTATCGGGCGTATTGTCTGGTCGTGTGAATCCTTCTGGGAAATTGGCGATGACTTTTCCCTTTTCAACAGGTCAAATCCCGATTTATTACAACCACAGGCAGAGTGCCCGTCCGCAACAAGGAAAATATCAAGACATCCAAAGTACACCTTTATATGAATTTGCACACGGTTTGAGCTACACCACTTTCGAATACGGTGAGTTGAAAGTCTCATCAGCCCAAATAAAACGCGGCGAAAAATTAACAGTAAAAATTCCGGTTAAAAATACAGGAGACAGGGACGGTATTGAGACTGTGCATTGGTTTATTCAAGATCCGGTTTCCAGCATTTCGCGTCCGGTCAGGGAGTTAAAGCATTTTGAAAAACAATTGCTGAAAAGGGGCGAAACGAAAACCTTTAAATTTGAAGTGGATTTACAACGTGATCTGAGTTTTGTGAATGGGGATGGTAAGCGATTTTTGGAAACTGGCGATTATAACATCATCGTAAAAAATAAGAAAATTAAAATAGAAATCGTAGATTAACGCTCTTTAATCAAGATTTTGCTTTAAATTCTTTGTCCCTTCTTTGTCAGTCTGCGCTTCCGGAAGTATCGCGTAAGATGGTTGAAAGTTGCTTTATTTAGCATGTTGCAGAAAGTTCAGACTGGTAAAGTGTAATCGGAAATTAAGCAGTTTTAATAATTTAATGATCAACAGCAATCATTGCAAATGAAAAAATACATCCTTTTTGCTTGTTTTTTTACGCTGCTTTTTCAAAGTGTCTTCGCAATTGATATCTCCAAATATCGATTTCATGTAATGCCGGAAACTTCCTACTACGGTGGGATACAGAGTATTGCAAAAGATAGTTTGGGAAGGATTTGGTATACAGGACCTGATGCACTTTTCATGTACGATGGCAGTAGTTTTTATCAATTAAACGATATCGTTTTTGCCATTCAACCCAAACTTAAGTGGGGGTATGGCTCAGTAATCAGAGATAAAAAAGGCAGTCTTTTTGTAAGTACGGGACATGGCTTATTAAAATTCGATTATCAAAAATTCGCATTCAATGTAGTAGTTAGCGGCAGAATACGGTCAGTTTGTCTACACGATGATGGTAAGTTGTATGTTTTATCGGGCGATACACTGAAACGCTATGATGATAAAACGAAAAAAACAGATATTTTTCCGCTTCCTAAAAATCAGTCGTTTAATAACCTTATCAGCATAAAAGGAACTATATTTCTTACCCGGGATGCAGTAGTGCAAAAGGTAGATATGGACAGGAAAAGATTGGTGCCATTTGCCAATTTTGGGGCGGTTAACAACGCCGTTAATGATGGTTTAGGCTATCGCGGTTTGTATTATTTTCTTACGCAGAGAGGGGGGATTTATGTTACTGATGAAGCCGGGAATCTGAAGCAAAAAATTCCGGTGGTTGTGGCGGGCAGTCAATCTATGCTTTCAAAAAAGCTTTACATAGATCAAACAGGAATAATATGGGTGGCTACGCAGGCGGGCTTGTTTGTTTACGATCCGGTAGCGGGAATAAGCAATTATCTGCGCATGAACCTAAACGACGCTTTTTCACTGCCAACAAACTCTATCTGGACGATTTATGCTGATCCAGAGCAGGGTGCGTGGATAGGAACCTATGGTGGTAAGATTGCCTATTGTTCGCTCTATGATTCGCGGGTGCGGTACTTCAATCCAAGTCCAGGTGGTCTCAACCATCCCATTGTAAGTAGCTTTCAGGAAGATCATTTGGGTAACATCTGGATTGGTACCGAAGGTGGTGGATTAAACTATTGGAATAGACAAACCGATGCCTTTAATCATTACCTGAAATCGCAGGGCAATTCGCCAAACTCCAATATGATCAAGCGTTTAAAGTTTGATCAAACCAATAAACAACTCGCTATTTCGGCCTACAGCGGAGGCATAGGCTATCACGATATGAATAGCAAGTGGTTCAGCAGCCTGGATTTGTTTTCTCCGGAAAGTAAACAGCCATTAACCGTTTACGATTTTGTACGTGATCATGATGGAACTTGGTGGATGAGTGATCCGGACCGGTCTTTTTTTTACAGAAAGAAGCAAAAGGGCCCCGTTGAGTTAGTGCGGGTAACGGGTACCGATGGCAAGGTACTGAGTTCAGAAGTAGAAGCTGTATTTATTAACAAGCAAAATCAACTTTGTTTAGTTACCCATCAGGGCTTTTTTATTGTCGATCCAAGCACCCTTAAAGTAATAAAACATTACTTGATTAAAGATCCTTCTTATGCCGCAAATTATTTGTGTAGCTATGTTGAGGCTTCGAACGGTGATTTTTGGTTTGGAACACTGGGCCGGGGTGTAAATGTCCTCAAAAAGGATGGAACATACCTAAATTATGGACCGGTAAATGGTTTGGCTGCCAAAATGGTTTTCGCCATTTTGGAAGATGAGGCCTCGAAGAACATGTGGTTAAGCACCAACGATGGTTTGTATTTGTATGACAATAAAACCAGGGTGTTTGATAAAGCCAGGTTTTATCAGGAAAACAGCTGCGGCTCTTTCTACATCCGCTCTGCCTATAAAACAAGCAAAGGCGAAATGTTATTCGGTGGGACCAATGGTTTCATGCTGTTTGATCCTGCTTTCCTGAACAAAAATCCGCAGAAGCCGAAGGTGTTTTTCACAGGGTTTTTAGTGAATAACAATTTGGTAACGGCACACTCAGAGAATTCTCCTTTAGAACAAGATATCGCCAGTCTTTCTAATCAAAAAGAAGATAGAATAAGACTTTCGAGCAGCCAATCAAATGTAGAAATCAGGTTTTCGGCCGACAGCTATTTATCTGCCGATAAAAACCAGTTTGCCTACCGCATGAAGGGTTTAGGAGAGAGGTGGCAAACCAGTCATGCTAACCAAAAATCGGTACAGTTTCTCAATCTGCCTGGCGGAGATTACACTTTCGAAATTAAGGCTTCTAACAACGATGGACTTTGGGGCGATGAAATTTCGAGGTTGTATATTCATGTAGATCCCCCGTTTTTTCTTTCATGGTGGGCCTATTTTTTCTATTTTATCGTAGTGGCTTCTTTGCTCTTTTTTATTGCCAGATATTATACCAATAAGAAGGTTTTTCAGGAAAGGTTAGCGTTAGAAGCTTTGAAAGAGCGAAATATGCAGGAATTAAGTCAGGCTCGTACAGATTTTTTTACCAATATTTCGCATGATTTGAAAACGCCTCTAACCCTGGTGATTCAGCCATTGAAGCAGTTAAAGGAAACATTGGCTGCCAATGACAATGCGGTGGGTTATATGGGTTTGATTGAGAAAAATGTATCCCGAATCCAAAGGATGATTAGCCAGTTGCTGCGTTTCCGCGAAATTGAAAGTCAGAAAATTACGCTTAATCCGCAAACCGGAGATTTCATCAACTTTGTTAAAGACCTTTTTGGATTATTTGAGCTCTATGCGAACAAGAAAGAAATTGAAACCAATATTGCTGGACATAAGGATAACCTGTTGGTTGCCTTTGATTACGATGTGATCGAGAAAATCCTGACCAACTTATTTTCCAATGCGTTAAAATATACGCCAAATAAAGGTTATGTTGGTGTTCGGATTTATAGCTCAACCGATGAGGAAAAAGAACGTTTGGCGGTAAAATTAGATGAACAGGAAATTGAATATGTTTCAATTGAGGTCTTAAATAGTGGTGATGGATTTTCGGAAGAACAGATTGCAACGCTTTTCACTTCCTTTAATCGCTTATCATCACGCCGGCCAACTTTTGAAGAAAGTTCCGGGTTGGGTTTAGCGATTGTGAAAGAATTGGTTGAGGTGTTGAACGGAAAAATCTGGATGATAAATAAAACAGATAAAATCTCGTTCACGATTATGCTCCCACTCAAAAAACAGGCTGGTAGCGGAGATATGCAATCTACGGTTTATGATTACACCATTTCGGAGATCGACGATATAGTGATGCAAGATACTGAAGAACCGCAAAATGGTGTCACTGGATTTAGAAAAGCTGATAATATTTTGCTGATTGAAGATGATCCGCAATTGCGTGCATATTTAGAACAACGCCTCGCAGAAAAGTACAACGTGTACACCGCAAGTGATGGCGCAGAGGGAATGACAAAGGCAGAAAAAATCTATCCTCAATTGATTATTACAGACTTGATTATGCCGAACAAAAACGGCCTGGATGTTTGCCGCAGTTTAAGGCAGAATTTCAAAACCAGTCACATTCCGATTATCATGATTTCGGGGAATGGAGATGATAACCAGAATAAAATCAAGGCATTGGAATACGGTGCGAGTGTATTTATTGATAAACCTTTTGATGTTGATTATCTGTTGCAGCAAACAGAAACCATTCTTAAAAATCAGCAGGAGCTGAAAGAAAAGTACAGTAAACGGATTCAGGTAGATCCTTCAAATGTGACAGTGACCTCAATGGATGAGGAGTTACTAAGAAAGGCAATGAAGGTAATTGAAGAGAATATTGCTAACGCTAATTATTCTGTAGAAGATTTCGTATCGGATATGAATGTAGGTAGAACGATCCTGTATCAGAAAATCAATGACATTGTAGGCATGTCGATTAAGGAGTTTATTCTGAATATCCGCCTGAAAAGAAGTGCCTATCTGCTCAAAAAATCAGATCTGACAGTGGCAGAGGTAGCGTATGAAACAGGTTTCAACAATGCAAAATACTTTAGTGTTTGTTTTAAAAAGCAGTTCGATTTAAGTCCTTCAGAATTTAAAAAGAAAACGGCTGGTAGTACGAAGAAATAGTATTTCCAGGCGATATTCAAACGTCGAAGTCATTTCCTCGGTCATACTTCGTCATCCTCGCGGATGCAAGGATCTGAAAGCATGAAATCGCGTTAAAATATTAGCTTATTCCTTGCATTAAGATCCCAGACTTATTCCGTGATGAAGTTATTGTTGGCGGAAGAAGTGAAACCTTTAGCAGTGCAAAACCTCCAAAATTCCTTTCTAAAGTACAAAAGCGAACCATTTATGTACAAAAGTGAACCTTCTTGATGGAGTGTTTATTTAGTTTTGAGCATACCAAATATTCAAACCTAAAATCAATGAACACAAAAGTAACACACATCCCGCTGCTCTTGCTGATAGCCTTAATCACTGTTGGCCAGGTCAGGGCGCAGTCGCTTAAAAATGTAATCGATCAAGCTTTTAAAAATGCGGAGCAACAAAGCCTGTTGATGGCTAAAAAGTATGAAAATCAGCCAGGCAGGTTGCCTAAATCTTTTGAAGGCGGTAAAGATACATCGTCAGACTCAAGATGGTGGTGCAGTGGTTTTTTCCCCGGCTCGCTCTGGTATTTGTACGAGAACAATAAAAATACCGAATTGCTTAAGTACGCTAAATTATTTACAGATAGGGTAGAACGTGAAAAATACACCACCGACAACCATGATGTTGGCTTCATGCTGTACTGCAGTTTCGGCAATGGCTTGCGCATAACCGGCGAAGAACATTATAAGGAAGTGTTATTGACCGGAGCAAAATCCTTAGCTACCCGTTTTGATCCTCAAGTGGGATTAATTCGTTCTTGGGACCATAACACCGCAATTTGGCAGTATCCAGTCATTATTGATAACCTTATGAACTTGGAGCTGATGTTGTGGGCAGCTAAAAATTCCGGAGACGATAGCTTTAGAAAAATCGCGGTTTCACATGCAGATAAAACCATGATTCATCATTTTCGTCCGGACTACAGTTCTCATCACGTAGTTTCTTACGATAAAAAAACCGGCTTGCCGCATAGAAAACAAACACATCAGGGTGCCGCAGATGAATCTGCCTGGAGCCGAGGACAATCATGGGGTTTGTACGGTTATACTTATTTATATCGGGAAACTAAGGATCAACGTTATCTCGAGCAAGCTAAAAATATTGCCAATTTCTTAATCAATCATCCTCAGATGCCAAAGGATTTTATTCCTTACTGGGATTACAATGCGCCGCAAATTCCAAATACCACTCGCGATGCTTCTGCGGCAACGGTGATGGCTTCGGCATTAATTGAACTGAGCGATTTTGTAGATGCTGATTTGAAGAAGAAATACATGAAAGTGGTCGATACCCAGATTAGAACGCTGGCATCTGATGAATACACCGCTAAGCCAGGCGAAAACGGTGATTTCATCTTAAAACACAGCACCGGCGCCTTTCCTTTCAAGTCAGAAGTTGATGCACCTTTAACCTATGCAGATTACTATTATCTCGAAGCATTAGCAAGACTTAAAAAAAGGCTTTAAAATACCATAAAAACAGTAATCTTGTGTCTGAAATTCAAAATCACTATATATTCATTGCCATGGCGATCTCTAGGAAAGCGTTATTCACAGGTTGTATTTTATTGTGCAGCGTCAATTTTTTGTCAGCGAAACAAAACTGTAAAACGGAGGATATTGTTATCAGTCCGAACCATTATAAAACAGGGACACAATCAGCACGCATACAGAAGGCCATAAACGAAGCGAAGAAAACCACCGGAAAAGTTGTAATCCCCAGGTATGATGTGGTTACAAAAATGGATGTCTGGTTGATAGATGAAGCTATTTTATTGCCGTCAGATTTTGAATTGGAACTTAATAACTGCAAAATCAAACTATCAGATCGATGCAGAGATAACTTCATCCGTTCTGCAAATTCAGGTTTGGGAATAACGACTGTAACACCTTCAAATAACATAAGGGTAATAGGCGTAGGGAATGTATTGCTAGAAGGCGCAGCTCATCCACGTGCTACGGGAGATCATAACAAAACATTATCGCTCAATCCCAAGGGTTTCAGTCAATCTTTTGGTACTGATGCCGGCAAACCAAACGAAAACCAGAAAGGTGGCTGGAGGAACCATGCTATCATTTTTGCACATGTAGATGGATTTGAAATTAGCGGCATCACATTAAAAGATTATCATGGGCATGGTTTAGTCTTAGAACGGAGTACCAATGGTGCAGTTAAAAATATCACTTTTGATGTAAAGCAGGCGGTAAATATAAACGGAACAGCGCAGCAAATCCTTAATCAGGATGGTATGGGAGTGCGTTTTGGTTGTAGGAACATTATCATCTCTAATATCAGAGGGAAAAGTGGTGACGATTTTATAAATATCGGTTTAACAGACACAGGTGTGCCAGCAGGCAAAGAAAACGTAAATGTGGTAAGCGGATCCGTTTACACGGGCGATAAGGATAATATTTCCAATATCTACCTTCAAAGCTGGCAGGATTTCTACTCGCTATCCCATCGGGCTATTCGTATAATGCCTGCAGGTAAATTAAGAATCAGCAATGTATTTATCGAAAATATGATCATTAGTCCTTTATCCAAAAAAGGATTGGAAGTTGAATTTGCAGAGAATATCAAAGGGTTATTCGTGAGAAATCTGGTGAGTAATTTTCAAATACAAGCCAAAGGAATTTCGGATGCTGGTTTTAGAGATATCTTTTATATAGGAGAGGGTACTCCGATAAATGTTCCGCCAAGCGAAAATGTAGCGATCGATAATGTGAAAAATATCAGGAAATAAAAACTTTCGAAAAAAGTACTTTTTTTGAGATGCAAAAATCAAAAAGTGCTTTTAATTGCTGTTTTGTACAAAACCAAACCATTTTCGTACAAAAGTGAACCCTAGGAGTTGCTGATGTGCTATAGATTTGTGATAACAAAATCAATAAACCCTAACCAAATATGAAAACTACTTACCTACCACACTCGGCATTTGCCGATACACCGCTAAATGCCGAAAAAATAAAAAAAGCTCTACACCATTTTTTAATTACAACGCAGTCTTTTGCCTGATTGGAGGTGGAAGAAAATAAGCCGGAATCAATCATTAAAATGCTGGTAATAATTTAGGAGACGCCTCATTTTTAACGAGCACTTTATTATTAATCAGATAACAAAATGAGTATTTAAACATCCTGAGAGATGATTCATTTTAAAATAAATTGCTAACCATATATAAAACTAGATGATAAAAAAGCTACATACCAAGTTTACGGGTTGGTTATTAGTTGTTATTTTATCCTGGGGTAGTATAAATTCACTTTATGCCAAGCCAATCGAAATAACGCTCAATAACAATGTTAAGCCAGAAACCAAACAATTTAAAGAAATTGTAGGTACAGTAAAAGACGAGAAAAATCTTCCCATACCCGGAGCAAGTGTTAAAATTAAGGGTACAACTATCGGCGTTCAAACCGATTTGGATGGAAGATTTAAAATTAACGCAGATCAGGGTCAAATCCTTGTTTTCTCCTTCATCGGCTCTGAAAGTAAGGAAGTAATAGTAGGCAGTTCTACAACTATCAATGTAATCTTGCCTGCGACCAGTAGTACCTTGAGTGAAGTAGTGGTTAACGGATATTCAACACAAAGACGATCCGCTGTAACGGCGGCAATTAGCACAGTGTCGGGTCAGGACTTACTTAAAGCTCCGGTAACAAATGTTAATAACGCATTGGCAGGTCGTGTGCCAGGTTTGGTCGTTCAGCAAACTTCTGGTCGTCCAGGCATAAACTCTGCAGCACTATACATTCGTGGACAGGTTTCGCCAACAGCAACAGCTTTGATCATTGTTGACGGGGTGGAAAGAACTTCGTTTGGTGATATCGATGCCAATGAAATTGAAAGTATTAACATATTAAAAGATGCTTCTTCTACCGCATTATATGGTTTGAAAGGCGCCAATGGTGTATTCGTTGTCACCACTAAACGGGGCATTGAAGGACCTGCCAGGGTTACACTTTCCAGTAACGTAGGATTTGTTAGTCCAACATCGCGTCCAGAAATTTTAAATGCCTATGAAAGTGCATTACTATTAACCGAGGGGCAAATAAATGTGGGCGATCCGAGAACATTTACAGATGAGGATTTAGCAACATTTAAATCAGGTATTGGAAATCCTTTGCTGTATCCTGACGTGATGTGGTACAATGAATTGGTTAAGAAAAACTGGATGCAAAACCAACAGAATGTAACAGTTTCTGGTGGTAGCGAAAAAGTGAAATATTTTACCTCTTTCAGTCATTTGAATGAGGAAGGAAATTTCAAAGAATTTAAAACACCATTGGATTATTCAACCTCGCCAAGTTACAGCCGTTACAATTTCAGGGCCCGTGTAAGTATCGATCTGACTAAAACGACCAACTTTGAAGTGAATTTGGCTGGTAGAAATGAACATCGCTACAGTCCGGCCGGGATGAGTGAGTACAATGATCCGGCAGGGGTGGTAAGCAACGGTATTGAAGGCCTGGTGGGCAGGGCTTTAAAAATGCCAACCTGGGCAGCTCCTTTCTTTAAGGAATATATTAATTCTGATGATCCAAAAATTATTGCATTGGATGGTAATTACAATCACATTGTAAATTATGGTTTGGGCGGCGTTAACTCGGTCAATCCCTACGCATTGCTAACCTATGGTGGATATGCTTTTACGGATAATAATGTTGCAGAATCAATTTTTACACTCAGGCAGAATCTTGATTTTCTAACCAAAGGTTTAAGCTTTAAGGCACAATTTGGTTACGATGCCACCCAGCTTTCCGGAAAGCTGCAAAGAGGTAGCACCGGATATTTAGACTTGAACCGTACAACGTTAGAGCTTACACCGGTAGGGGGAACCTACAATGACTTTTTTGGTGCGCCGGCCTACTCAAGAAGTGGCTTTACCAAAACCAATTTACAGTTGTTTTTAACCTATGGCAGAACATTTGGCAAGCATAATTTAAGTGCAAACTTAATCGGTCAGCGAGAGTTGCAGGGCTCTGCAGCAGCGGCAGCTCCTTATGCTAATCAAGGCGTAATTTCAGAAGCAACCTATAATTACGCGAATAAATACTTTGTAACAGCCAGTGCAACTTATAATGGCTCTGAAAACTATGCCAAAGGTTATCGCTATGGTTTGTTTCCCGCGGCAACGGTAGGCTACAATCTAGCTAATGAGGAATTCATGAAAAAGCTATCCTGGATGAGTATGTTCAAAATTCGCGGATCAATCGGACGGGTGGGAATACCAAGTCCGGGCACCAGTCGTTTTTATTATCAAAACAGGTTTGGAGCAGGTGGAAACGCCGTTTTTGGAAATCCTAACAGTAATTTTAGTGCACCCACCTATATCCAGTCGCAATATGGAAACCCCTTCATTACTTTTGAAATTTCCACCAAGCGAAATTTAGGTCTTGATTTAGCTTTTTTTAAAGATAAGCTGAATATAACTGCCGATTTGTTTGATGACAAACGATCTGATATTCTTTCTACACGGTCAGCAACAAGCTTTGCTACTTATGGCGCAACAGTTCCAAGTACAAACTACGGTGTAAATTACAATCACGGTTATGAACTTTCGGTTAACTATAGAGATAAGGTGAAAGATCTGACTTACGCCATTACCGGAAACTTAAGTTTTGCCCGTAACCAGAGAAGCGTATTGGATGAAGCACCTGGACTTGCTGAAAATTTAAGGACATCAGGAAAACCAATCGGAACATTCTTCGGCTACCATGTGCTGGGTTTTTATGCTGATCAGCAAGACATTGATAGCAGCCCTAAAAATAAAATTACGGCTTACCCATCTATTCCCGGCGATTTTAAATATCAGGATATTAATAACGACGGCATTATTAACAATCAGGATGTCATGGCCATTGGCCATCCAAACATTCCGGAGTATAACGCCAGTTTAAATTTGCAATTGGGATATAAAGGCTTTCAGTTAGCGGTATTATTTAATGGCGTAACTAATGTAAGTTCAAATGTGGTTTTCCAGAGCGGAGGCACAAATCAGTTTTATGTACCGATGTTAGACCGATGGAGTCCTACCAACACAAATGCCAGCTGGCCTGTCATTCGTCCGGGATTAAATGCAAATCCAAACGAAAGTTTGAACGATTTCACACTTCAGGATGCCTCCTACATCAAGCTTAGAAATGTGCAGCTCAGCTACACTTTACCCAAGCAATGGCTTTCCCGGTTAAAAGTGAATAGCTTAACCGTTTTTGTAAGCGGGCAGAATCTAAAAACGTGGACAAACTTTTACGGTATCGATCCTGAAAATAGTTTGTCAGGCAATGCATATGCTTCATCAATTGCAACTATTCCTACTACTAAAGTGGTTAACCTTGGTCTCAATTTATCATTTTAATTAACGAAATCATGAAAAAAATCATAAGTCTCTTGTTATTGATTACCATAACAGCCAGCTATTCCTGTAAAAAAGATTTCCTGCAAAGAGATGTAGGTCTTCAAAGTGATTTGGAAGAGGTTTTTAAAGATCCGTTGCTCGCTTCCCGATTTGGAGATTTTACCTACACACTCTCTATAACAGATTATGGCCGCTTAAGCGGATATAAAGGAATGACCTCTCAGTTTACCGATGAATCCATTGCCAACAATGGCCAGATTGAGGTTGCAGCGATGAATACCGGACAGTTTCTTGATCCCGGAGCCTCTGATGTTACCGGTATTTATTCGCAAATGTACAAAGGTATCCGCAATGCGAATTTAATGCTTTCCAATATGGGCAGAACCCCATGGACTGACTTGTACAATCCTAATTATATCAGAGGAGAGCAATTATATCTAAGAGCGTATTATTATTTTGAGCTATTGAGACGTTTTGGCGGAGTGGTGCTGTTAACAGAAGCACAGGATTTTACAGAAGCATCGACCGACTTAAGCAGGGCTAGCTATGCAGAAACACTTGCCTTGATACTCAATGATATCGAAGAATCGATCAAGCTTCTACCCCTTACCAATGCTGACTGGCCTAATCCGGCGGCGCAATCTAACCGGGCTACCGGCGCAGCAGCTATGGCCTTAAAAGCAAGGGCGTTATTGTTTGATGCCAGTCCCCTTAATAATCCTGGCGGCGATGTGAGCAAATGGAAAAAAGCCTCAGCTGCATCAAAAGCCATTATGGATTTAAACAAGTTTTCGCTGGAAGCTAATTATGCAAATGTGCTTACCGTAGCCAACTCCAGTGAATACATCAGAATCTGGCCAAGAGGCGGAAGAGGCTTTATCGGTACTTACCTGAGCGATTTTTTAATTCCTACCAGTTATGGCGGAGCTCAATCTAACCTTTCACCACTTCAAAACCATGTGGATTTATATGAAATGTCAAACGGAAAACCAATTACTGACCCTACATCTGGCTATAATCCACAAAATCCCTATCTAAACAGAGATCCACGCTTTTATGTCAATATTTTATATAATAATGTAACCTGGCAGGGGAGACCCGTGCAAACCTGGCAAAGTGAACCCAATGCACAAGGGATTGTTACCTATGGCACTGATATTAGTTCTGCAACGTCTATAACTAAAACCAGCTATTATTTAAAACGACTGTGGCCTGAAACGTCTCGCTCTGGTTCAACCGCATCAGCTTTGTTAAATTATGTTTTTTATAGATATGCAGAGGTGCTGTTAAATTACGCCGAAGCTTTAAATGAAGAAAGTGGTCCGACAACTGATGTTTATAATGCTGTAAATGCGATCCGTTTAAGAGCCAAAATGCCTGCTTTACCTGGTGGCTTAACACAAGCGCAGATGCGTGAGCGGATCAGGAACGAGAGAGCTGTTGAATTTGCTTTTGAAGATATGAGATGGTGGGACATTCTGCGATGGAAAAAGGGCGCTGAAATTGTGGCTCAGCCTATAAAAGGAATGAAAGTGATTAAAAATGCAAATGGAACTTTTACTTACAACGTAGTTGAGCTGCCCGCTTTTAGTAAGGTATTTAACGATCAAATGTATCTATATCCGATACCGCGTTCTGAAATGAATAAAACCAGTGGGGCTTTAAAGCAAAATCCAGGTTGGTAATGCTCAATTACATATTTAAACGACAAGAAATGACTAAATATATTAAAAGTTTGGGCTTGTTTTGGGTTACGGTATGCGCTATCTGCGTCACGGCTTCGGCTCAAAGCAATAATCAAACTGATCCAACAAAAAATCGCAGTGCGAATGTAAACCGCGTTGCCCCGACAGATTTAAATGATTCAACAAATAAACTGATTGAAATTCCTTTCGGAACAAGAAGCAGAGAAGAATTGAATTATGCGGTAAGCGCTTTACGTTCCACTCAGCTTACGCAGGTTCCGATTAGTAACTTATCGGGTCTGCTCGCCGGCAGATTGAGTGGTTTTCTCTTCAGGTGGACTGGTAATCAGCCGGGAGGAGGAAATGTCTCTTACCAGATTCGTGGAAGATCATCCTACGCACAAGGATCTACACCAACCTTTTTAGTGGATGGGATAGAACGCGATTTTGAGGATATGGATATCACAGAGATTGAGAGTGTAACGGTATTGAAAGATGCTGCTGCTTTGAATTTTTATGGTTTAAATGGAGGCAATGGCGCTATTTTGGTAACCACTAAACGTGGAAAAATAGGCCAAAGTTTAATTACTGTAGATGCCCAAGGTGGATTTCAGTCTGCCAGTAACATCATTAAGCCATTAAATTCTTATGATTTCGCCACACTTTATAACCAGGGTTTAACCAATGTTGGTCAGGCTCCGGCATACAATTCTGCTTCTTTGGATGGGTACAAAAATCACACCGACCCATATTTGTATCCTGATAATAATTATGTTGACAGGTTCATTAAAAAACAGGCGCCAACACAACGCTATGCCTTAACGTTTAGTGGCGGTAATAAACGGGTACGCTATTTTAGTGCGGTAAGTTACCTTAACCAGCAAGGTCTTTTCAGGGAGACAGAAACGCCAAATTACAATTCAAACTATGGTTATAAACGTTACAATTTCAGAATTAATTTAGATTATGATGTAACTAAAACGTTAACGCTCTCTTTATTAGCTGGTGTGAGAAGCGAGGTGAGAAATGACGTAGGCGATGGTACAAGTACGGTTTTAAATAATTTATACAACTTACCGCCAAACGCATTTCCCATTTTAAATGCCGATGGCACTTATGGTGGTACCTCACTGTTTCAAAACAATCCTTTAGGTCAGTTACAGGCAACGGGTTTTTCCAGAACCACAACCAATATTTTATTGGCCAGTATCATGGCCGATCAAAAGCTTGATTTTATTACCAAAGGTTTATCTGCTAATTTACTCTTTTCTTACGACGGTTACGGCAATTATGGCGATGGTTTATCAGAAAATTATGCGGTATTTAATCAAACAGTGACTCCCGCCCAGACGTATCGTACCTCCGCGGTAATCGCCTATCGTACAGCGGCGTTTCAAACCAATACCAAGAATAATGAGCTTTGGTTTGGTTTGGATTATAAACGCAGCTTTGGCGCACATCAGATGAATGCCAGCGTGAAAGCACAGCAATATGTAAGTGCCGCGGTGGATAGAATTGATTATCGTTCGCGGATGTTAGTAGGAAGGCTCGACTATAGCTTCATGCAACGGTACATGCTTGGGTTTACAGGAAGCTATTCGGGTTCGGAAAACTATGCACCTAAACGTCGATTTGGTTTCTTTCCGGCAGTTTCAGCTGGTTGGTTGCTTTCAAAAGAAGATTTTTTGAAAGATTCTGAGCTAATTAGTTACTGGAAGTTAAGAGCTTCATATGGCAGATCAGGCAATATCGGCCCGACTTATGACAGCGGTGGCAACATTGTAAGGCTTCCTTATCGTACCTTATTCACCAGGGATGCCGGTCCGTTTTTAGGCTCCACCTTTTCAACTTCAACAACAGCACGTTTGGTTAGTCCTGCAGGAAATCTATTAACTACCTGGGAAAAAGTTGATCGTTTGAACATCGGAACAGATGTTGATTTCTTCAAAGGTGCTTTTTCGTTTTCAGTTGATTATTTTAATGAAAAACGTACAGACATTTTAGGCCCGCCTAATTTACCCGGAATTGTCGGGATCGCCATCGCTCAGGTAAATTCAGGTAAAGTAAGCAGCAAAGGGTTTGATTTAAGCGGAACTTTCCATAAAAAAATTGGTGATGTTTTACTTAGCGCCAATGCTAATTTTACCTATGCCAAAAATATTATAATTGAAAGAACAGAAAATACTTTGTCTAATCAATCAACCATTGGACACTACATTGGCGGCGGAAATTACTATATAGCGGACGGTATTTTTCAAAACCAGGCTGAAATTAATGCCAGTCCGAAGCAGACTTTGGCCAGCTTAGTTGTTCCCGGCGATATCAGGTACAGAGACGTTAATAATGATAATATCATTGATGCCAATGATGCTGTCGCTAGCGATTATACCGATATCCCCAAAATGTACTATGGATTTGGGCTTAATATCAGATATAAGCAGTTTGATTTGGGCGTCCAGTTTCAGGGCGTGGAAGGTCGAACGGTTGATGTTTCTGATATTGTATATGCCGGACCTAACGGATTAAATCAGTTGCGTTTGGAAAGCTGGACACCAGCTAATGCAGCAACAGCGCAATATCCGCGTATTGGCATTACCGATAATGGAAACAATACAGCCAATTCTACTTTTTGGTTACGTTCAGGCGATTTTATAAAACTGAGATCTGCAGAATTTGGCTATTCTACACCAGAACGACTTAATCAAAGGCTGCGCTTTGCAGGTGCCAGAATATTTGTTAGTGGTAATAATCTGTTTGCCATTTCATCACTCAACAAGTTGGGTATAGATCCTGAAACACCAAATGCAGGTCGTTTCTCTTCTTATCCTTACGTTAAAACATTCGCAATAGGTATTAATATTAAATTTTAATTGAGATGAAGACGAAATTATTTTGTGCACAAATCCTTTTTGGCTTTTTGCTAATCTGTTTTAGCGCTTGTAAAAAGGATTTCTTTACCCCATCATATAGTGAAGGACCTGTAATTGAAGAGGCTATCTGGAATACCGACCGGAGAGTAAGAGAATACCTGAATAACGGCTATAATTATATGCTGGCAAGGTATAATGTTGATGGCTCCGGCGCATTAATGGCAAGTGGAAGCGATGAGGCGGTGAACTCAAACCTAAACAGTAACATCAACATTTTTAACAATGGTAACTGGAGCAGTTTTAGAACCTTTGATGAACAATATACTAACCTCTATAACGGTTTGTGGGTGGTGAATACGTTTTTAGAGAGGTCGCCAACGGCAGTTATTTTTCCGGCCAGTGATTTGCGTGGATTAAGAGGAGAAGCTTTCTTTCTTCGCGGACTGTTTCATTACGAGCTCTTTAAAAGATACGGAGGTGTTGTATTGGCAACACGTTCATTTTCTCCAACGGAAAATCTTAACATTCCGAGAAATACTGCTGATGAAGTGGTACAACAAATTGTAAAGGATTGTGACTCTGCGATTAACCAGATTCCGGCAGCTTCCACCAAAGATTGGGATGCTGCGAATTACGGAAGAGCAACAAAGGCTGCGGGAATGGCATTGAAAGCGAAAACTCTTTTAGTGTACGCAAGCCCGCTGTACAATCCAAGCAATAATCTAGAGCGTTGGCAAAATGCTGCGAAAGCGGCAAAGGATCTGATTGATTTAAACAAGCATAGCTTGTTAAGTAATGCTTTATTTCCAGGTTTGTGGGATTACACCGCCACCGCGACAACCTATAACAACGAAGTTATATTTGCAACTCCTGCTAGTAATACCAATGCTATTGAATCTAATAATGCACCAATTAGCTTTACAGGTGGGTTAGGAAGAACCAACCCGACACAAAATTTAGTTGATGCTTTCGAAATGACAAACGGTAAACCTATAACTGATCCTACATCTGGTTATGATTCGCAAAATCCTTACATCGGTAGAGATCCCCGGTTAAGTCAATTTATTGTTTACAACGGAGCAACCTTTAAAACAGGAAGTTTAAGTCGCGCCGTAGAAACTTACGAAGGCGGCCGCGATAATGTGCCGTCTAATATCAATAACACCAAATCCGGCTATTACTTAAGAAAATTTTTAAGCGGGAATTCGACGTACAACATTACTGGGACGACTAGTGTGCGCAGACCATGGGTACTTTTTAGATATGCTGAAGTGTTATTAATGTTTGCCGAGGCTACAAATGAATTCTCAGGTCCTAATGCAGATGTTTACAATGCTATCAATGCGGTTAGGAATCGTGCGGGAATGCCTTCACTTTCGGGATTAACGCAATCCCAAATGCGTGAACGAATTAAAAATGAAAGAAGAGTTGAGTTTTGTTTTGAAGAGCAACGCTTTTTTGATGTTCGCCGATGGAAGGAAGGAGAAAAATACTTTAACGGTGAAGTTAAAGGAATGAAAATTTCTAAAATAGGAAACGCATTGGCCTACACACCGTTTGTAGTTGAAAACAGGATATTTACAAATAAGAATTATTGGTATCCCTTCCAGCAAAGCGAACTGAGCAAAGCCAGTAAACTCGTTCAAAATCCAGAATATTGACTTTGTGCGACTACAAATGTGAAATGGAAATCAAATTTGTAGTCGCTATTCATACCCAAATGAAGCTTCATTTCTTTCAGATTTAAAATGAATAAAATACAATCTATCCAAAAGGCGCTGATTAAACTTAGGGCACAAATAGCCCAAGCACTAATCCTGATGCATTTATTTCTGTTTCTATCTTCCAGATCACAGGCGCAGAAAACAGATAAATTTATGGGCGAAACAGTCAATTATGATGAGGAGGCTGTGCCCGCGTATACACTCCCTGATGTTTTAATGACCGGGATTGGAAAGAAAGTCAACAGTAGTAAAAAGTGGGAAGCAGAGCGTAGAGCTGAAATATTGTCCCTTTTCGAAGAAAATATTTATGGTAAAATGCCTCCACTTCTGGATAGCCTTAAGTTTATGATTTCCAATATTGATTCTAATGCAATGAATGGAAAGGCACTTTTAAAAGAAATTCAAATTACGGTATGGCGCAAAGGAAATTTTTTAAGCTTCCCGCTTGTACTTTTTATTCCTAATCAGCGAAACAAACCAGCGCCGGCATTCTTACTCATTAACAATCGCAGTAAAAAAAATACTGATCCCACCCGGTTGGAAAAAAGTACGTTCTGGCCTGCAGAAACAATCATTGATAGTGGCTATGCAATCGCTGCATTTCACAACGCAGATGTAACTCCAGACGGAAAAGACAGCTATCAAAAGGGTTTATTAGAAAAAATATTCCCGGAAGAGATACAGAAGCCTGATGGGATTAAAGCCATTGGCGCCTGGGCTTGGACAGCCAGCAGGGTAATGGATTATTTTCAAACGGATAATGATATTGATTTTAATAAAGTTGCCCTTGTGGGACATTCCCGCGGTGGTAAAACTGCATTATGGGCTGCGGCTCAGGATCAACGTTTCGCCATGGTATTGAGCAGTTGCTCCGGAAATACAGGCGCAGCGCTTGCTCGTCGGCGTTATGGCGAAACAGTGAGTTTAATTAACAGGCAATTTACGCACTGGTTTAATGACAATTATAAAAAATACAGCAACCAGGTTGATCGTCTGCCTGTAGATCAGCACATGCTCATCGGATTGATCGCCCCGAGGCCTGTTTACTTGACCAATGCAACCGAAGATCGCTGGGCGGACCCAAAAGGTTCATTCCTGTCCCTGGTAAATGCCAAACCCGTTTATGATCTGTATAAAAAGAAAACCATGCTTCCCGCATCATTTCCAGACACCAATAGTCCGATTATTCGTTCGGCCATCGGTTACCATTTTAGAGATGGCAAACACGACCTTAACGTTTACGACTGGATCAACTTTATCAAATTTGCAAACTTTAATTATGAGAGATGATCATCAAAAAGAATAGGATAGGGCGAAATAATTCAATCAGGTCGGATAAGGCAACCTCCCTCCGTTTAACCGCTCAGTTTTTTATTATTACTGTATTACTGTTTGCTGTGGCTACTGTTTCTGGTCAGCAAAAACCGTTGCGTTTATTTTTAATCGGCAATAGTTTTTCTCAAAACGCCAGCAAATTCCTTCCTGAAATTAGTGCATCAGGCGGTCATCCACTCGTTATTGGAAGAGCCGAACTGCCAGGCTGTGAACTAAAAAAACATTGGGAATTAGTTGCGATTAATAACTCAGATCCTGCGGATCCCAAGGGAAAACCTTATGGCGGAAAATCTTTGAGGGAATTGTTATCAGCAGGGAACTGGGATGTGGTGACGATCCAGCAGTTTTCACTTCTCTCTGGTGATTCCTCAACTTATCAGCCTTATGCATTCAATCTCTATAAATTAATCAGACAATTGCAGCCCGATGCAGAAATTGTTGTTCATCAAACCTGGGCCTACCGTGCAGATGCAAAGAGCTTTGGCAAAATAATGGGAGAACACCGGGCCGAAAACCAGAACGAGATGTGGGAAAAGTCCAGGGCAGCTTATCATCATCTGGCAAAGACATTTAAGTTACGCATAATACCCGTTGGAGATGCGATCCAAATGGTGAATACGGACAGTAAATGGGGGTTTAAAAAGGATACAACATTCAATTATGAGACTGCGAAATTTCCTAATTTACCCAATCAAACTCACTCACTCAATATAGGCTACTATTATTCTAAAGATAAAAAAATAACCTTTGATCCTAATCATGCAAATGATGCAGGTTGCTATTTAGCAGGATTGGTGTGGTATCAGTTCCTGTTTAAAGCCAATCCAAAACAGGTAAAATTTGTACCTAAAACTGTAGATCAGAAATTTGCATCGCTTTTACAAAAAAAAGCAAAGGTTGTAAAGAACTGATTGGAAATAATTTGTCTCGTTTGTACACTCTCCCAGATTAATTTCTGGATTTTGAGGAACACGGTTACAATTTTTGAAGGATTATTTTTGAGATTTTGTGGGATAGATTGAAATTCTTTGTGCTTAGTTCATCTTTTTTTTGGTTAATAACATAAATAACTAAATTTTGGCTTTATTTTATGGGTAAGTTTAAGATGCATTTTATTGTTAAGCGATTCGTATCAGATCACAATAGACTGATGTTAATACTGATTCTTGTGATAAAGTGCCGATCTGGAGTGGAACTGAACATGCACTCACTTTCTCCGCCATATGCAGCTTCAATTCTATTTTGAATATTTGCAATGCCTAAATTAAGCCCAGAATCGTTCAGTCCGGTATTTATCAGGTTTTTGGTTTCTATTTTTAGCTTGTTCTCTGTTATAAAGATTTCCATGCTTGCCGGATCACCGGGCTCATTTAAGTTTCCGTGCTTAAAAATATTCTCTAACAGGGTCAAGATGACGAGCGGAATAAATGGGTACTCTAGAACCGTTGACTCGACTTGGAAATGAATATTCAGGGTTCCAGATTTTGGAATTTGCCATAGATTGATATAGTTTCTAGCATGCTGAATTTCATCTTTGAGCAGAGGGGCTTTTTCACTGTATTCAGCTTCCAGGGCGAAGCGGATCATGTTGGATAGTTGCACGACTGCACTAGCTACCTCTGGTTGGGAATTTTGGGTTAAGCTGAAAATATAATTTAAGGTGTTAAAAAGAAAATGCGGATTAATTTGTGATTTTAAATAGGCATGTTTAGCCTTACTGAGTTCTAGTTTGGTTTGCTGTATAATGATTTTCTTTTCTAAGGCTCTTTTTTCGAATTCTGCTCTGCTGTTACGCTCTTTTACATATACCCCAAAGTAGTAGTACAGGAAAGCAAGGATAACAAAATATAATCCTCTCCAGGCGGTGCCTGAAATATATTGCTTGTTTAGAGCAGGCTTTCTCCCAGTGTAAAGGTGCAAGTTCTTAAGCCAAGTATCCAGGCCGTATTTCAGAGTAATGAGCAATAAAAAGCTTATTAAGAGTAATAACGGTAACCTCCAAAGCCACTGCCAACCTTGCTCGAGACTACGGGGCAAAATAATTAAGGAGAGAAAATAGAACAAGGCAATATTGATCAGGTAATGGCCAGTAAGCAAGTAAATATCGCCTATTGCTCCAAGGGCTATTCGCATAGTTGTGAGTTCATAGCTGATCAGGAAAACCCAGGCTAATACATTCCATGAATACATTTTTTTCCATTTTATTCTGCCGAAATTTTTGGTCAAAACGGCTTTCAAATAAGTCAACATAGCTTTTGAATAAAGATATTTTTATCGCATTTCCAGGCTAGTAGCTTCCCCTCATGAAGCAATCAAACCACTCAAAATTGGAACGGAAAACAGTGTTTGTTTTCCGTTCCAAAGCCAATAGGCAACTATCTAGTACTGACCCTACCGAGGCCACAATGACCATAGTAGTAACCACGGTTACCTATACTGGCAGGATAGTAAAAAGAGGCAAAAACTAATCCTTTCTAAAAAGAAGGGTGTTATCTTCCAGGTACCTGATGAAATTTATTTTAAATGGCGCAGTCATCAGTACATCATACTTCTGCAGGTGTATGGTGTTGCCTTGGATGGATTGGATGTGATCGGCGTTGATGATATAGGATTTGTGTACCCGGTAAAAATTGGAGTTCTGTGATAATTTTTTTTCCATGTCTACAAGGGAATAATAAATTATAAAATGTTCATGTTCTGTAAATATGTACAGATAGTTTCCAGCTCCCTGGAAATAAATGATGTCACTCTTTTGGACTTTCACCCGGTAGCCGCGTTCTCCAGTGCGGATGTAAAATGCCTGATTATCCTCATCTAGCGGGTTGTCAAAGCATTCTCTTATTACTGTATTTACCTCTTCTGCGAAACGACTAAGCTCGATTGGTTTCAACAGATAGTGTTTGGCCCGAAGCTCAAATGCTTTGAGTGCATACTCTGCAAATGCGGTGGTAAAAATAATGTTTGGAGTGGTTCGCTGGATGTGTTTGGCTAACTCAAGGCCAGATAGTCCTGGCATGTCGATATCCAGGAAGACAAGGTCGGCCGCAATCGAGTTGATGTCAGATAAGGCTTCCAATGAATTCTGGTAGGTTTTCAAGACTTGAAGTCTTGGGATCCTGGCGATATGGTCGGTTATTACTTTTATCGCAAAGGAGTCGTCGTCTATGATAACGCAATTAATAAGATTTTTCATAATGATAAAATAGGATAGAGCAAGCTCTTGTTTTTATTCCTATTTTGTTTATGGCTTTTTACCCCTTTTTGACTGGGTAAATTCACCCTCCTCTGTAGCCAACTGGAAGAACCACTGCATTTGACCATGTTGCGCAGATTTTTAATTTTTTATAAGCCGTTGGTCAGTAGGATCCTGCTGTAATTTTTTTTGGCGATAAGGGATCAATCGACGGAGGTTTATCCAATAAGGCTCTTATTGCCAACGGATTGGGACTGGGTGAAATCAATATACTACAAAGACATTGTTACAGGCAAAACCACTTTTCAAACCAACGCATCTTCCCAGGACGAATGGAACAGATCATATCTTCGCACTTGCAGCATTGTTGCCAAGAAAGTGGAAATGTTGTTGGCTGGGCGTCACTGAGTCCAGTTTCACCTTGCAGGTATGCAAGTGTAACTGAATTCAGCGTATAATGTCTATAGGGAGATTTAAGCTCAATAACTATCTGTGATTATTAATCAATTAATACTTCATTTGCATATTTAATTCTAAAATTTAAGACGATAGAGTCTCCAGGTTTTATTTTAATGGTTTTAGGTTTTGAAAGTTTGTAACCCACAAAGCCAGCTCTGATTTGGTAGTTACCTGGTTTCAACTGCGCCTTGTATATACCATTATTATCTGCCATTGCAATTGTTGTCGTATCACCTGTTCTAACTGCTCCAGGTAATATGCTACCACTATCTGCATCGACTAATTTTCCTGTGATCATACCTTTGGTTGTGCCCAATATATCTTTTAATATTATAGCTGGAGCAGGCAGAGATCCCTAAAGCAGGAATTAAGATTGAAAGAATGATTTTCGTAAGTCTCATTTTTGCATTTTTTGATTTCTGCTAATTTAATTAGCTGCACAGCCTGTGGATTTTGCTTTTTTTGCATGAGGATTGCCATTTGGATTAGCTCCACATTGTTCGATGAGAAGATCAATCTGAATCCGATCCTGCTCTCTCCGGGTAAGGGTTTTTAGCTCTACCGGTCTCATGAAGTCTTCGCCGAGATCTCTAAAAATATAGGCATATGTTGCCGAATGATGCTGGTTATTTCTTATAAGTTTTTAACTCTTTACCATATTCTCATGTCATTTAAAAGGTTCTCCATTCGTGATACTGGTTTCTGCACGTCTTTAGTCAGTACAGGGACTTCCATAATCACATACTTTTGCAGTTCGGATAAATTAATCTTTCCGTCACGGTTTGCATCTGCATGCATCCCGCCGAGTCCCCGTAAAACCGAATAAGTGAAAGCTCCATTGTTCCATGCGTTTGCTTCAAGCGCTTCGTCAGTTGCCCCAGCGGATGAAATTACCGTCGCGCCCGTTGATACCCTTAGATCGACAAACATTTGCTTCATCATCTCGAAAGTATTCTCAAGCCCCTTCTGCTTTTCAAAAAGGGTGAGGTTTGATCCACCGCGGAAATTTAGGTCTTCATTGGTTTGTTTTTTAGCATTGCCAATCGCAATGTCTTCTTTGTCAATTTCACCAGAGTGGCAGGCGTCAATCATCAGTAGTTTATTTCTGGCTGGTATATTATCCAAAAGCCCCTCCAAATCGGCATATAGTAAGCCTTTTTGGGACGGGTTAGAGAAATTCATATCAAATGTCGAAAGATAGTAATCGAGCTGGTCATCAGGAATACCGTGTCCAGCATAAAACAAAACTATTTTATCATCCTCGTTTGTGTTTAACAAGGTTTTCTTCAGATTTAAAATGTTTTCTCTGGTTACCATCTCGTTCAGTAAAGAAATTTTGATGATTTTATTATAGGTTATTTTTCCTTTTGAAAAAAGATTTTGTATATCCTGAGCGTCCTTCGCCGCATAATCTAGCTTTTTTCTTTTGTCAAGATAATCGCTGACCCCTAGAGTGATAACATAAAGATTTGGTACTTCTGCAGCGCCATTGTATGTGAGCGAGAATTGGTCCCTCAAACTTTCAATTCCTCTGGAATTTAGAACAGTGACCTCGATCAGGTTACTACCTGTCGCAAGCTTCGCAGCGACATCTATCTTAGCTTTTTTTTCCTGCCTTTTTTCTAGCGGTAGTCCCATCGACCCATAGATGGGGACACCATTTATGTAAACATTCAGCTTCTGGAGATTAAACATTTCATCGTTTGCTTCTACCGAAAACTTTACAAGTCGCAGAGACGATGTACTAGGTAGAAGAGATTTATTGGCAATTTTAACCTGGGGGACATTGCTGGAACGATCGGCTTCAAAGCGGATGGGGTCAAAGCCTAATTTTTTTAAACGCTTCTGGTAGATCCTTCTGTAGACCTCTATAGTCTTTACAGGTGCTGTGCCCATAAGCTCCAGCACCTTGTCTGGCCTGTTGAATTGCAAGTCGAACTGTGAGAATGCATAAAGATCGTTTCCTAACCGGAATTTTAATTTTTTTGCAGCGTCAGGAGTTGACATATAATAGCCCTCGGGCGTGCTCACCATATAATCTGTGCTGTCTACACAGAAAAATTCCGCTATTTCCTTCCCACTTGACAGATCCCACATCCGGAGTGAAAAATCATCACTTGAGCTGATGAGGAGCTTGTTGTCAGAAGAAAAATTTATTGCAGTGATTTTTTGTGTGTGACCGCTTAATGTTGTAATCAGGGCCCCAGTACTCATATTCCATATTTTTATTTTCTGGTCAAGGGCAGCAGTTGCCAGAAGGGACTCATCTTCACAAATTTTAACGAGGTTAATCGGCTCAGTATGTCCACGAAATGTTTTAGAAACAATCCCCTTATTGATATCCCAGATTCTGGCTGTTTTATCATCCCCCGCACTTATAAATGAAGTGGTATTTTTTAAAAACGCCAAATCCCGGACTGCTGAGAGCTGCATGAATGATTTGAGTGGTTTCAGGTCTGAGCTGCGCAGGAGTTTTATCTCCCTTGATTGATCTCCTCCATTACTAAGCACAAACTTCTCATCGCTACTCGAAACTGCGACCTCACCACTGGCTATTAGTGCTTCAAGTTTTTTATGACCTCCTTTATTTTCCAGAGTTGCTTGCTGTTTATCTGCGGACAGATCAATTACTCCGTTTCTAATATTCCAGTTTGCAGAGCCATATTGATGGTGAATGTTGATTGTTGAATCGCCCTTTGAAAAGCTGATTTGATCGATATAATTCCCATTACCTGCGATTTTATCGATTAAAGTTCCACTCTCAGGCTCTATCCATAATACCCCACTTTTGCCTTTGCTGTCTTGAAAACTGGCTAGGAGCTTTCCTCCGTCTGGAGAGAATGCCACAGCGGTAAGTACAGCGGAAGGCTCTTCAATAATTTTCGATGTTTTAGTTTTTCCAAAACTGGATACATGTATTCTCTGTTTTTCCAAACTTGCTACGCGGAGGCTTCTGGCAGACAGGCTTGAACTGGAATGAGGAAGGAAATTTTTTTCATACAAAGTGAGGCCTTGGTTACTCGCCAAATCAACGCTTTTAATTACCAAGCTAACCTTACCTGAGAGATCAACGTCACTTCCCAGGCAGAGTAAACGGTTTGGACCACTGAAATCCAGTTTCTCACACCCTTTATTGAAAACCGTAATTTTTTTTACGAATTTCTCATCCTGGAAAACGTGTACCCTTCCAAGGCCGTCGCTTAAAACGAGTACGTTGGAAGTAGGACTATATGCAGAACTGGTAACTGTAAAATCCTTTGGGAAATTATCCAGCTTCTTACCCTGATTTATCTCCCAAGATGATACACTTTTGCCTATGGTTATAATGTTTGTGCTAGCTGCGGTAAAATAAATGCTGCTCAATCCTTCCCCTGAATTTAACACAAGTTGTTCACTTCCTGCCTCTAAGTTCCATATAATAATCCTTCCATCGATCCCTCCAGCAGCAAGGAATTTTCCATCTACAGAGAATGCTAAAGAGATTACTGGCGAACTAAAGCCACTGATTTCACTTATTTCAACAAGGGTTTCCGCGTCCCAGAGTTTCACAGAAGCCGCTTTTATTTGGCCATGTTCCAAAAGCTCACCTGCGCCAGTGGCAATTATGCGGCCGTCGGGAGAATATGCGATTGTATTAATCCGGCTGTTATGCCCTTTTGGAATAATAACTTCCGCCTGCTGTGCATAACATACTATCGATGAACATAAGAGAATTAAAAACAAAGTGAGTCCTTTCATTATCTGATCTTACTTGGTGCATCAAAATTACTCGTTTCAATTGGAGCGGATAATGTGTTTTTTGAGTTATATCCTATGACCTGCAAGCTATTTCGCTGGCCCCATTTAATAAGCTTTGAATTACTCAGCGGAATGTTTATTGCAGAAACTGCACCTGATGCACTTTTGCTTAACACCCTTGCATCAGGATAAGCAACTATGCCATTGATAATTACTTTAACATTTCCAATACCTCCACCATTATTGCTTAACTGTATATTCAATACAGGGTTTTTTGGATTCACTACCTCATTCAGTTTTACAGTGGGATAGAGGTCTGAACTTGAAAATGGTGGGATTGTAGGCAAGTTCCCGGGTGCATATCCTAAGAGAATAGGCAAAAGCCCTTTTTTATAATATCGGCTCCGAATTTGTTCGAGCGGGATGGTTATCGATTTAAAAGAATAATAAAGGGTCTGGAGTGCTTTGTCAGATCCGTCAAAGTAGCCCTCGGGGGTAATGATTAGCCACTCCGAAACATCAATTGGAATTAAAGAGGCAATCTGTTTGCCCGATTCTGTGCTCCAGAGCCTGGTGGTGTTGTCAAGACTTCCCGTCACGAAATATTTTCCTGTAGGCGAGAATTTAGCGGAGAAAAGCTCTGCAGTGTGCCCGGTGAAAACCATGCTTTTTTTGCTGTTGATATCAAATAAATTGGCTAATCGGTCGTATCCCGCCGTTAGAATCTCACTCTGGTCAGGAGAATAACTCACCGAGCTTACATCCGAACCATGAAGATCGTAGCCCTTGGTTTTTAAACCTAATCCAGTATTCCAGAACCACACGCTTTTATCGTTACTACTGGTCACCATCGTTTTTCCATCCTTTGTCAAATCCATCGAAGTGATTAGCTCATCATGATTGTCCTGGAAAGTTTTTAGGTATTTACCTGTCTCTGCGCTCCAGACCTGCACCTCTCCAAAAGCTTTTTTAACCTTGTCATTATCCGCCAGACGAAAATCCTGTTTACCGCCAAGGTAAATTAACTTTCCATCGGGGGAAAACATTATGCAGGTACTCACATGATTAGATCCAGTCTTGAGAATGCTTCGCGAGAAATTTGAAATAAGTTTTCCCGAAGCAGCCTCAAATAATATTAGGGTAGAGAAAAAGTCGTTCTTATTTATAGCGGCCAGCTTCTTGCCATCAGGAGAAAATATAATTGCTCCGGATCCTGCGCCAATTGCATAAAGCGCTTTGCCGGAACTTATCTCATAGACCACTCCAGCATTACCTGCATTTCCCACCGCAATCAAATTGTTGTCAGGAGAGAAAGATAGTGCAGTGATCGAATATCTTTGATCCTTTAGTATTTTAACCAATGCTCCGGTTTCAATATCCCAAATTTTTGCTGTACCATCCTGACCTCCTGTTGCAAGATATTTACCGTATGGTGAAAACGTAACCGCCAATACCCCGCCACTCCTTGTACTAAGTACTTTTATTGTCTCACCACTCAATGCATCAACAATTACTGCTGCACGGTTTGCAAGTCCAATCACGATTGAATTTCCGTCTGGTGAAAATTCTGCAGACATCATGTTGGTAAAGGTATTTTTTAGTTTTCTGATCACTTTCCCAGTTTCCAGGTCAATTAGTTGTATCAGACTGTGATACCCTATTAGAACCACTTTTTTGTCTGGCGATACAGCGGCAAAACTTGCCGAACCGTTAAATTTCACTTTAAGTTTATTTTTATTATGCAAATCATAAACTCTTCCCTGTCCATCGCCCACCGCGAAGGCATACTGTCCGTCGTTGGTAAACCCTGTCAGTAAAATTTCAGAACCAACGTTAAAGAGTCCAAACACAAAACTAGAGATTTCGTTTCCCTGTCTGTCCCAGAGTTTTGTAGGCTCGTCAGTAACATCCCGGTTATGTATCATATTAACGCCTCCGCCTCCAGTTATGATAAAATCGCCCTGAGGATAATAAGCAGCTGACAATATTTTATACCTGGATTCGCGGATGGTTGTGATAACTTTACCCGTACTGAGATCACAGATTTTTGCTGTTTTATCCTTGCTGGCAGACAAAAAACGATCTTCAGCAAAAAAATCAACGCATGAAATGGAATCAGAATGGATTTTAACGGTGTTAATGAGTGCTCTGCTTTCAAAATCCCATAAAAGGATGCTCCCATCCTGACATCCCGCTAAAAGGGTTTTGCCGCTTGGGGAAAATCGAAGAAATGACGGAATAGATTTAAGTCCTTTGAAGGTATTAAGCTCTCTTCCTGACGAACTTTCCCAGCTTCTGATTGTTAAGTCCGGACTGCCTGTCAACACAAATTTTCCATCAGGGGAATAGGTAGCCAGTGTAACCTGCTTGGTGTGTCCAGCTGGTAATACCAGTTCAGGCTTCTCCTGCGCAATAATTAAGCTTGCGAAAAAAGAAAAAAATGTAATGAGTAGCGTTCTTTTCATATTATATGAATTTGGTTATGGATGAAGAATGAATTCTAGGATTTCCTGCTGATTTAAGTAACCATAGTATACTGAAAGTTCATCTAAAATGATATCTTCAACTATTTTCACTCTGTTTGGGCTGGAGGCATAGAGTAGGTTTAAATTACTCTTCAATACCTTTACTTCCTGAATTAATTGCTCAGGCGGATAGGAAGAGATTTTCAGTGCGGAAATCAATTCCGATTGTTTTTGAACCGCATCATAATAATAAAGGCCTAGCGCTGATGTGTTTGCCTGGTCAATGGGTTTACCATCGACCAAAAAAAGGTTTTTGTCAATTACCAATGCAATCTCACCGGAGGTATTTCCAGCAATGTCGAAGCTGAGTTTTTTGTTAATCACTTCGCCGTTCAAAGTATAACGGATGAAGAAAAACTGTTTTGTTAAGTTTTTGAAAGCGGATTTGGAAAGAGAAAAACTTAATGTATCTAAAAGTGTCAGACGAGGGATGGTATCTCCTTGTTTGCGGGCAAGATTTTTGAAAAAAAACTTAAGATCATTTTTTGAATTGATGACGCCACGTCCTGCCAGGGTCTGAGTCAAGTTAGTGGGAATGAGATTTTCACTTAGCTTAACCAAAATCCCTGGAAGTCTGCTCGCGTTAAGCGATTTTTTACGTCGCAAAGTGTAGCGTCCCTTCTGCGGGCTTATGAGTGCTACTAAATCTTCATCACTATTGAAAATTAATGCATCATCCAGCTTCAGCTGGTCACCGATTTTCAGAGCCTGGCGGGTTTTAGAGCTCATTACTTTTCCGTTTATATGTGAAACATAATAAATGTCATTCGACTGGCTGAAAAACAACTGTAGGAAAATCAAAATAACCATCATGCTATAACTTATTTTTTTTATTTGCCTTAAATTCAAGGTACAGGGTTACCGCTGTTAGGTAGAGGGAAATCAGTACCACATCTATGTGTTTGTGAAAAAGTAAAAATGAGACTAACGACAAAAATCCGGTAATTAGGAAGAATGTGAAAAATTCTACCAGCGCCGATCCAAAGGGTGTATTTTTGAAGTAATTAATTACCTTCTCAAATACTATTGGAGGATAAAAAACCAGATAACTTAGTAGGGAGAAACTAAGGAGCATGAATAATAACCACGACAAACTAATCTGGTTATCTCCTTTTAAAAAACCAATGATAAGATTTGCAAGAATTAACGACCCTGGTACTTTGCCGCTATAGGTTGGGTGTAGATCTCCACTGAAATCCCCAATAATGATAGTTTTTCCACGAAAAAACTGATCATAAAATGTTTTTTGATCAGCTTCCAGCAAATCAACAATTTCATTAAGCGGGATTAGTTTACTTTTTCCTCCAGCCGCATCTAAATCAGAGATGGAAATGTAATTCTCATAAATAATGGTGTTGAAGTAGACCTTTCCTTTTAACCATAAAAGACCCAGGGTCTTGCGAGCAGTCATACCCGAAATCTGCTCAACTATTTTTAAGGGAATTGTCGCTGCGCCTGAAGGGGTTGAGTATTGGTATTTTAATAATTTGTCGGAAGAGTAAAGCCCCGAAGATTGTTGATAGCCAGCGTAGCCTGTATTTACGCCCCTCAAGTATGGATTTAGCGCCTGATTTCCTTCCTGGGAAAAAGGTAAGATCAGCCCGTTTACCTGTTTTATTGTTTTGCTAAACTCCTCATCCTGATTTGTTGCGATGTCGAAAAGTAAATCGCAAATAACAGGCTGTTCAGGCTTATTACTGATTTGTTTGAATAATCTTGAGAGTGCTTTTCTGTCCGTTAGTACTTGATTTCCATTTAGATCAACCCTTGGAACAACGACTTTGCTTGCACTCACATCAATAAAGGTATAATCCCCAGACAAGTCGCTTTTTGTTGAGAAAAGATCATCAATAAATAGTGTTGACTTAATCTGACTTTCTTCAGGAGCAAAATTGTAATCAATGTTTAACGCTAAAATTGCCAGAATGAGCAGGAATGCTCCATGAAGACATGAATAACCAACCTTAATTACAATAGGATTTGACTTTGCAAAAAGTCTTTTAGAGGACATGGCGTTAAAGAGATTTTAGCTAAAGTTATAATATATTTTCTAATATCCTTACTGATACGCAGTGAATTATATATTTTTTTATCGACATATTGCCTTATTGGTTATTAGAAGTTTCGACTCATGAACGAAGGTTTATGGTTGATATTGGCTTGTTGAAATTTGGCTTGCAAATTTCTCTGTTAGGCATGCCCGAAATCTGGGACGCTCAATTGCATCGAAGTTATCTAGATTTAAAAATCTGTTATGCTGTCATTCCGAAGAGTCATATCATCTTTAAACTTTACCAGTCGGACAATTCTGAGAAAAGCGAAGTTATTATAATCGGAAATGGACCC
>Ga0247809_1000043_pt1 | contig 86910 bp, 169 predicted proteins | sample UWRJL104311B1_FD_180951 | JGI IMG/M metagenome (GOLD analysis project Ga0247809, IMG submission 180951) | Plant litter microbial communities from Arlington Agricultural Research Station in Wisconsin, United States - UWRJ-L104-311B-1 | ecosystem: Environmental > Terrestrial > Plant litter >... | reverse complement strand
AGGAATGCATACTTAAGACTTTCTTTAATAATGCTGTCATAAGCATAACAGTTCATACCTAAAGCACTATTAAATACTTCTATATCATAACACGAGTCAATGTCGTCTTTGTTGATACGGTCGATTGCTTCTGAGAGTTTCATGATTGTTCCTTTAAGGTTAGGTTGATATACGTAGGTTATGCTACTTTAGGAATCTTGTCAACAACAATTTCAATCTGTTGCCAACGCCACTCGCTAAGCGCTGTTTGTTCCTTGGTGGTGAGATAGTACCCAAACAATGTATGGAAAGCTCGTATACGCTGCTCTAGTTCATCTGGCTGGCATTCGTTTTGTGTTAGTGTCCGCTTGTAGTCTGCAATGAGAACAGCTTTGCAAACATCATATTGTTGGTCGTCTGTTAGTTCAATGTTCATAGTTATTCCTTTGTTGGTACATCGAAAGTGTAACCTACATCAATCAGACGGTTATCTATAGGATGTTGCACATAAACAACACGTAACACGTTATTAGCAATACATCTAGTTTTCACCATATCCCGCCCGAAGTCGTCTAACTCATCGTTTGGTTGCAATAACTCCAACACTTCGTATTTCATATCTTCCCCTTCATTTAGAACAATCTGTGGCCTGTACTTCGTCGTTCTCAACCCAGTTCATTTTCATTCTTACAATCTTGTCTACTTTAACAACTTTCTTGTATGCTGCTGTCATTGCGTCTACAAGCTTACCAGCGTTCTTACGTTGCACCATGAACGAATCATGAATAATGAGAATTGGCTGTTGAATCTTGATAAACTCGTCAACCACATAATGAGCAATCCAGCTATCAATATTCTGAAGCCGTTTACCTGTGGACTTCTTATTGCAAAATGCTTGTACAAAGTCAGGTAATTTTAATTTGATCTGCCGTATTACAGCATAACCGCAAGTAAAGCAGAATGTATTCTCAGGATACTTACCAATCTGTTTATTGATCGCTTTGGCTGCCGAAGTCACCGAAGTGGCATTGAGACAGATATTTACAGCAAGCTTCACAAGTGCACGATTAGCTAAACTGTATTGCTCAGGCTCCAACACCTTGTAATAAATGTCTCCCTCGTACTTGTCAGCTACACCACTCTCATCAGCAAGAATAGAAATGTGTAAGCAATCAAAGTCTATCTCATAAACGGATTCACCGTCAATTGTCGTTCGTAATCGATCCTTGTTAGCCTTGTTCGGCATGTTCAAGATTCCGGCACGGTAAAACCTGCCACCGTATTTCAAACTCTCATTGAATATGCGGGTGTACACGTTCTCGATAACTTCCCCATCTTTGGTTAGGAATAGGTGATTACTATTCATATCGTTCAAGAATAAGACAACACGCTCTATTTCCCTTGTCTCATCCGATATTACATAGTCTACTTTCTTCTTGCTTTTGAACTCTCTTACTTCAATGTTCAAGTTTGCAGCTATATAAGCTTTCTCAGCCTTCTGACAGTCTGTTTCGTCTGTACAGAACTTACTTACAAGAGAATCTGTAGCTTTCACCCAAGAAGGTAGTTTATCCTCTTCGCTATAAAGGTATTGTCTATCTGCAATGTAGTTATATACATAGCCCATTAGCTCCAGTTCATCAATAGCTTTGATGATGTCTAGAGCGTTTAGTCCTCTTACATTGTATTTCCACTTCTGTCGGCTATCCTTCTGCCTACTGTAGAACAACCTTTGTTTCTTCTCATTACAAGCAATCAAGTTCATTAATACAACTTGAATAGCTATCTTGTTCCTTACATTCCATCGTCTAGTCTTGTTCTTGACTGAATCACTTATCTCTATGTTGAGTGCTAGTCGCTTACTATTGATAGGTAGTGAACTATTCTCTAATACCATTCCTTCTTCGGTTAATCTTACTGTCATTGTTGTCCTTATCAAGCTTCCTTGTTAGTTCTTTTTCTCAGCAAGTCAAGTTCATTTCCTATCATTAAGGCACATTTCACCTAGTTATGACAGTAGCGACAAGCTGGAGAACAAGCGTACATGCGGGTTACAGACGATTCTGACATGTCAAATCAGTGTCACGTACGACCATTATACGCCCAATCTGTAGACAGTCAAGACAATTATAACTATGACCACAATAGCAAGAAACTATCACAAATCTATCAAGCGCTATTTCGTAGTTTAGCTAACATCCTACCCTGCTCATAACCCTTTGTGTAAGCTTCTTCGTTGGCCCAGTCTACACCATCATCATACCCCGCTTGATGTGCTGCTTGCCACACTACCCAAGCCTTATCTGTCACCCTGCAATTGTACACAGATATAGGCGCTCTATCGTACATCCCTATATCAAAATCGTTCTGTTCGCACCACTTATGGAATTCTTCTCGCATGTTCATTTGCTCACCAATAACGTAATCGTCACAATAAATGCTATGAAGAGAATGCATAAAATAATAGGTATGACGATATAAGCAATTTTATTCATTTCACAACCTCCTATATGTATTCAGTCATGCCGAATATTTCCTACTGTGTGGGGCGCGCAATGCTCTATACGCACAAGGGACGTTTACGCGGTTGTTTGCCCAAGTGCGGAAGAATTTACCCTTGATCTTACCAGCGTACTTACCTTCTGATTTGTTGCGACTCATATCAATCCTCTATGTTTTGTGGAACATTCCATATACAATCCCTCCCTACCTCATTCAACCAATCCACATATTCATCAGCCTTGACAAACAAATAATCATTCCATCCATACCAATCTTTATAATTAGTTACAGTAATACACGGAATTCTTGACTGTACAATAACTTTATCTGTGGCTTCACAAGAAAGTTTCCTTCTTATACCGCTCTGCTAAATACTTAGCAGTTTCTTTATGACCACCGTGGCGCTCAATAAACAGCCAAAGTGATTCGCCCTTGCCAATGTCTGTGTATTGTATATTGCAGCGGATGATAATGGAATCTTTATCAGCGTCCTTGTAGGCTGTTATAAAATTACTACCTTCAAAATCTATGTAAGCCATTTTAAACCTCTCTAAGTCGTTTCCAGCATTATCACATAAATCCTGTCGTCCAACATGTACAACGCGCTTCTAGCCCTGTTTTGACGTGAATAGGCTCTATTCCCACTTACTTTCTACCACTGTACAATAATCCTTAGCACTATCTACAGTGACCCCCGTCAAAGTGTCTGTGAGCATCACCGAAAGCTTGACATCTCCGTAATCTTCGTACAGGGTAATATCAATTGCAAGGTATTTACGAACAGCCGCGTCGAAGTGTTCTTGTGTTTCAAATGTAATAGCGCCTTGCGTCGCTCTTTCCTCGTTTTCAACTCGTAAAGTTGTCATGGCTTAAGCATCTCCAATAATTGCAACTGGTTGGCTTCCCCTAGCTTGATGTCTTCCTCTAGCGCTGTGTTACGTTCTTCCAGCCTATGAATCATAGCACGAAGTCTCTTAGTTTCGTCCTCATAGGTTTCCAACTTCACCCATTCCCCATAAGGAGATTCTACCATAACAGCAATAGAGTATTCACTGTTTGGGTTGTATGCATTAGCCCATTCCGTTTCCACATCAGGATTATATTTACGCACCATAATCATTCCTCAATAATAAAGAAAACTCGGCGCATCTTATAAATCCAATACCCAACACCGAATACGCATAGAGTGTAGCACACTGTCTTGATAGCTTCTAGTGTGTTTGTGTCGCATGTGATGTTCATTTCTAACTCCAGACAGGTTTACGCTCCAATCCAGCAAACTCACTCCATTTCTTAAAATAAGCATCTAAGAAATGTCTCAATACAGCATCGTTGTTATCTTGTGCAATTCTCTCTAGCTCAGACATCATAAACCAATAATCATCCATGATGTAAGTAAATTCGTCTTTAGACGGTTGTTTGTATTCGATTGTCATTATGCTTGCTCCAAAATAACATTACCAACAAACTTGACAAAGTGTTTCTTTTGAAATTTAGGCTCAAGATAGCCAGAACAGAACAAACTGACAGAGTTAATAGCAACTCCTGTAAATTCACAATCTCTAAGAATTTCGTCAGACTTGCATACTAATACAACAGAGCCATCTTTAGGGTCTATAACCAACGTCCCCGGCTTGAAAATGTCGTCATTGGATGGTTGTGCGGGATTGATTGTAACTTTCATGGTTTTAGCCTTTCATATCTTCTTTGCAGATAATCAGAGTTTTATCAACGTCCATCCATCGATACATACATTTTTCCAGTGTCTCGTATTCGTCAATAGAATAATCCCCACCGCAGCAATCACACGTGACATTGTACGGATCACGGTCAAATCGCTTTTCAAAGTAAGCTACAGCGTCATCTTCCGATGCCTCAATAATAATCCACTCGGCACCTTTAATCTTGACAGAACCTCCACTACACATATCGCTAAATCGAGTAAACATTATTTGTTCTCCAACAAGTTATTTAAGACAATCCCGCCATGCAACGCAATACATTGCTCTACAAGCTCAATAGGGACATATCCATAAACTGTATTTGTATAGTCGAAGAACTCCACTTCACCTGTATCCTCGTCAGTCCAACCGCTTGACTCTGCATACTGTGCAAAGAATTCAGGCTTAGCACTTGGGAATCCCACTTCTACAGCGGACCAATTTGCAATGTTAGTGCGAGGAGTGCAATAAGCTCCGAAGGATGCTTGCACAGACAACGAGAAGCCATCTGCACAAGTGATACGATTCGCACGAGGGAAACTCCGGTCTGTAAATACTTGTTCGTCGTTAATGTCACGGAATGACATAAGGTAATCTTGAAGGTTCATAATATTCTTTCAAAGTGATTTAAACAGACCTCACAGGCTCCGTTGTGTGTTGTGTGCAAATGTCCTAGCTCTTTAGCTTTGGAGCGCTCCTAGGTGCCTAAGAATGGCTCTAAAGTGGCTTCCTAGCTTATTCTTCACACTCAGCCAGAAATTGTGCCATATTTACTTCTTGGTGTAGTTGCCATGCGCGCACATACAAATGATGTAGCTTAGGCTCGTCCGTATGATTACCAATCTTAACAGCATCTTGCCAAGCTTTGTAAGCTGCTTTAGCTTCCACACGAGTGCGCCAAAATTCGTCTTGCAGTTGTTGAAGGTTGTTCATGATATTTCCTTTATGTGCTGTCCGTTTCAGAGCCTTAAGAATAGCGCACATTCGCTAGGAATGCAAGAAGAATCTTCAAATAATTTCAGGTAGTGTAGACCACTGCCATTGGTTCATAGCCTGAGTAATCAATCGTTTAGCTTTAGCTCCGTCAGAGTTGTGTAATTCATCTGCCAAAGCTTCCCAGTGATAATTGTTGCCAGTCTTGATAGGCTTCAGGTAGCAATTAACAAACCATTGACCGAGGCGTAAATTATGCGGCTTCAGTGCAATGAACTGCTCAAGAGTGATTCCGGGTGTATGGTGCTTAGTTGTTGAGCGTATCATTCCTCATACTCCTCATCAGACCAATCAAAAATACTTGCTTGAATCTCTCGCAGAGCTACAATCTTTTTGTCAATAATACGATACAAAGATTCTTTAGCCTCTTGCTCATCCTCATAATAACAATACTCCCCACAACCATACACAACAGGAAGCCACACATTCAGAGGCGTATCAGCGTGCAAGGATTGTTTATCAACCTCTGCAATGGTTAGTAGTTCGTTGTCTACTCGATAAACTGTTGTCATTTCAAGCCCTCCAAATACTCACTTAATACATTCTGTGCAAGATGCTCGAAAGATAGATCACTGTTCAAACGTCGATGTGTGATTACCTTTGACGCCGTGTAAAGTGTCTCCCGCGAACACTGGCAATCCCTCACACATTCCCAATGGTGCTAGGAATACATCAAAATTACGATTGGTGAATTGCCCATCGTCACGCGTAGTGTACACATTGCCGTCAATCATAACTACTAAATTGAATCCTTTGTTAGCATCAGGCACATAAGCAATAAACTTAGCATTGCGTCCGTCACGAGTGATTAGAGGGTGATTTTGTTTTGCCAGTTCTAATGAAAATGGCTTAGTGTTTGGTGGAATGTTCATATCAAATTTCTTTCCATGCCATCAAGGCATTAAGTTTGTCTGTATATTTCTTGTGCAAAGCTTCTTTAACATCTTGATATTCAATGTTAATTTGTACTACCTCTTCAGCAAGCTTAACTCCTCGCTCTTGTGGAAGAATGAATTTTACGGAATTAATGTGATAGCACCCATATCCTTTTACATTAACCGTACTATCTTTGCGACCATCTTCTACCACCTCTCCCCAGACTACATAAGGGAATAAGTCGTATTTCATAAAGGCAATCATATCATTTCCCCTTGAGCAATTGTTCTTTATATTTCCTAAACTCAGCCAGCATAGCTAAATGTTGGACGTACCACAATTTGTATTCTTGCTGGCTCATGTTATTCTCCCCGAACATACTTAGCAGCCTGTTGATAATCCACTTTACCAAACTTAATCAATGTATGCTCTTTATATTTGATGAAATGCAGCCGATTAGCAACACTGAAAACAATATCACCATCTTCGTCTTGCTTCCACTGAAACAGCCAGTGACGGAACAAATAGGATTTATGCAGATAGAATGCTTGCAGACGAATTTTGTACGTTGACAAGCGACCATAAGTTTTGAAAGTGGCGATCATAATTCTCTCCGTTTGCTATGTGGGACAACGTGAATCTATTATTGCACAGTTCTCAGGATTGTGCAAGAACTTTCTTAGCTTGCAATAAACTAGGATTTTCTGCACTAGCTTCATACTCATAGGAGTCAATCATTGATTGCAAAGCACTCTCAAGCTCCTCTATGCGTGCGTCTGCTTGATTACAAATTTCCGCTGCTTGATGCCTAGCCGTGCGATGTCCAACTTTAAAAGCTACATTACGATCCAATGGGCCGGACAGGTCTAGCATTGATAAAACGCAAGGCAGGTTCATAATTTCGTTATGGTAGTTCATTCCGCTTCCCCTTGTGCTTTGGCAACAATTGCATCACGACGTTGTCGCCAGTCTCCGCCAATACTTTCTTGCGATTCTTTTAGCAACTCCAGCATTTCGCTTGCAGCAGCGAATAAACGTGCCGTAGCTTCCAATTCCTCTTTAGGCGTGTCCCGATAACCATACACATTAGCATACACACGATTTCGCATCTGCGCCTCTCCTTTGCGCCAGCTATCAAATTCCAGTTGATATACAGTGGTGTCAACGAATTGGAAAGGTTGCTTTTCCGAGATATCTTTGTATTCCATTTTATTTCTCCTGTTTATTTGCAATGTAATGTTTCTTAGCAATCCACTCACATTCATCCTTGCTAAAGCTTTGCCCAATAATAACACCTTCGCAATAGGCTGTGTACATGTCTGTGTTGGTGGAGTGTGCGTAGTGGTAAATGGCTGGAAGATTTATGAAGCTGGTCATGGTTGTTCTCCTTGTGTTTGTGCATCCAGTAGACATAGTATTACACTATCCTGAGAAAATCAAGAAATATTTTGATTTGTCACAAATGGTCCGACAAATATTTCTTGCCATGAAAACCCTATTTTATCAAAGTACCATGTAGCATTATTACAACAACGTCTGACAGTTGAACGATTCGCATTAGGGAATCCATTAGTTTTTAGCCAGTTTGCTGCTTGGTCAGCCGATTTGAATACGATTCCGTTTGAACAATAAACTTTACTTGGGGCAAATTGTGATAGATGTACATCACAACCGAACTCTACAAAAGCATCTAAATTTTTCAACAAAATAATCTTTAAATCTTCAGAATCGTCAACATATCTCCAAACAAAACCACCCCAGCTACATTTACCTTTTCTCTTGCACACCACACTAATACTTCCACCACACCCCTTACCCAGCCACGCAGCAGCACTCTTTGCAGAATCAAAAATCATTCCATTTGAGCAAAGAACGGGCCTTCTCATATTTCTTAATCGTTTTTCGACAACTTCAGGGGATAAAATTCTTTCTGTCATTATCTTTTTAGCGGCTTCTGGAATTGATCTTGTACCATCCCCACCATTTGTTAGATTACATAGGGTGTGTCCAGTTTCTCTGTAAAATTTAACTAATTCATACTCCAAATCATATGCATCTTCTTCTGACATGCCCTTCTCTACGTACTCTACCACTCTTCCATATTTTTTGTAGATATTCGTCCACCATGCATTCCTCCTTGCTGTAGCTGTCGCCCTCCCGCCCTTACCTTTTCCAACATAAAACACCTCGTTGTTATCACCTCTCCTGTGTACGTATACATAAAATACATTTTTATTAATTACTGCCACAAAACCTCCAAACGTAAAAAGACCCACTCATGGTGGGTCATAATCAAAATGTAACTACTCTTATATCTATTCTTGCTCTAGTCGCTTCACAACTCCAGCAAGTTCCTTGCTAATACGCCTCAGATCATCCTCTACGGAAAACTCCTGATAGCGCACACCCTTAGCCACACCTCGCATGATTGTACGCAAATAAGCCTCAGAGCAACCAAGCTCCAAGGCAATCTCTTTGAACGTCAATCCTTGCTCGCGTAGCAGCTTAGCACGAGACTTATCAACTGCCATAATTAACACCTTTCTATCAATTGTACATATATTATATCATACATTTGCACGTTGTCAAGAGCTAACTAAAAGTTAGTGCCATTCACCCTCCGCTCCTCAAATTCATTCAAAGCCTTGACAACAAATTTCACTTGACCTAAAAAGAAGCAATCACAAATATGGGTGTCTGAGTAACGGTCAATGATGTAATAAACATCTGTCAAATCTTCTCGTTCGTAGTAGTATCTCACTCCCATTCTCCCGTTAAGTAATTCAATCCCACAACCATTCCACCCATGCTGAGCACACTAAACATGAAATAATCTACGCTGAACGTCTTGTAGAAAAGTAGTTGCCACATGAAATGTGATAGAAAGAATGTCAGACCAAATGTAGAAAGACAAGTGATTGTACCTGAAATGTATTTATTCATAATGCCTTCAAGAGAACACAAAAGCAATAGCAACAATAATAATTGCACCAACCATCAGCAGAGCCATTCCACCAAGAGCGCCCAAACAAGCACTTTCAAATCGCTCATAATCAGAGCGGAACCATCCCACAATAGCCCCAATCAATGCAGCAATCAAGAAGGCAGCTACAACAGCCTTACCTGAATGAACATCCATTGTAGCTGGCGGATAAATTGCACTAACACATTCAGCATAAGCTTGTTTCTCAGCTACTGTGTTGCTTGCAGTGCTCTCGCCATGATCCATGACAAATTGACAGTCGGCTAGGTATTTCGCTCGTGCACGTGCTGCATTGGATGCGGCAATGGAGTTGTTGGCACTGTTGATTGCTACGAATGCGGCGCTCATTCAAAATCCTCCTCATCAAACATCATAATACACCCCTCAAATGGATTCTCCCGACCAAGACTAATGTAAGGACCAAAATCTTGGAACAAGCTCCACAGTTGTGCTTTGAGAACATATCCAGCTTTGACATCTACATTACTAAAAATGTAGTCTGTTGGAACATATTGCTTCATATCATCATAACGTTTATTGTAAATTTCTGCACCAAATTCTGTCAATGTGACAGTGGCGTAATTGTTGATGTTGAAAGATAACATTCTGCTCTCCGTTTGAATGTGTTTCATTCAAAAGTCCTCCGTTTAACTTTACCACATTTAGAACATTCTTTGGTTTGCCACCATCCAATGTAGCCTCCAACTGCACGATATGCAACAGGGACAGTCCACTTACTCCATTTATGCCAGCAGAACATATCAACTCCCTCCATTATGACGCATATAGTCTTCCGCTGCAAGCAAAGCTTTCACAAGCTTCGGGATGTCCTCTACGAAAATAGCGGCAGAATCACCTGACATTTGAATCGTCACAATACCATCATCATGTTCCATCACAACAAACTCTTCTTCGTGGTGCTTGTTAGCGTATTTGAAGCCTTCCAGCTTCTCGTTAGTGTCATCGATTGATTTGAACATTATTTCTTTCCTTCATAGCACTCAAGCATCCAATCAATCCAATTGAGTCGAGTTTGGCGAATCTTCTTACTCCCCTTGCCATGAAACCAACAGCTTTGAACATCTTCAATAGTGTCAAGAGTTTTATTCGAAAAGAGCCAATAATCAAGTGCACCCTCACCATTAAGCTGTTTACCTATGTAGTGGTGAAGATATTCTACTGCTTCTGATGCAACAGCATTCTCTTTAATAACGGCGTAGTTAGTCAGAGCAATACAGACGTATTCTGCTTGTTCATTAGAAATAAGCTTGCGAGCATGTTTCAACGCCGCAATTTTATGGTCTTTAAGTTTCATTTCAATTCTCCAATAGCTTTCTCAAGTGCTTCAATACGACTCTTCCTGTCAAAGAAGCTCCACCAACCTACGTACAAGTCATTCTTGCCTTTAGGTTTATATTTCTCCATAATCTTAACACACTTCTGTTCAAGAATCTCATCACCATCACAATGTTGCTTGATAGCCACGCAGATGAAATTACGCTGACTGTTCTTGATGGATGCTAATGAGAGTTCCAAAACCTTCTTGATGTTCATATTTAGTCAGAAAACTTTAAAAGCATTGAGCACAAGCGCAAAGCTCAATCCGATTGGGGACATCTTAAAGATGAACGTATCAAAGTATCCACCATTAGTGATGCGCAATTTCCAGCCCATGTACAGTGCGTAAGCTGCTGCAATAAGTTCTACAATCATAGTTGGAGTCATTTTATTTCCTTTTAAGTTATACGAAGAATTCTAACACATCTTTCTGGTCAACAACGATCTGCCCACCAAATCGAGACAGACAATTCATCTTATCTGTAGCACCAATCCAAGAGAGAAAAATGCACGTGAAGCTTCCGCTACCATTTGCTACGATGAGTTTGCTGCCTTCGCGCATTTCGTTCTCCTGTGTGTTGTGCTGCTATGAATTACATTCTACAGTAGTTCTAAGAATTGTCAAGAACCTTCTCAAATCTATCCACAGAAAACATCGTCGCTTGCAAGCCACCTCCGACACGCATCATACTCATGCTGAGCCGAACGTAATGTTCACTGCACCATGACACTTTGTAAACTTTGTTCCACTGCAAATGATTTGCATCATTACGAGTGTCTGTGCACATTACTTTGTCACCTTCTTGGAATTTTGTCATTTCAATTTCTCCATAATATACTCCAGCACGACAGCAATGTTCTTACCATCTTCGTAGCCACCATTCTTCAGTTTGTTGATAGCTTGTGTTGCCAGTTTAAGCTTCAAGTCGCTCTTGAGAGGAGGTATAGGTGGTGGGATGGTTGCTCTAGGTGCGCTCATACCAAACCCTTATAAACAATCCATCCCAATGCACTCCAACATGCAGCATCTAGCAGCAAGGCTAGGAAGAGAAGTTGTAAGCGTGTCATCTTAATCTTTCTGAGTAATCTCAAAAGCATCCTTGCTAGGCCAAGGAATAATGTCTTGCACAACAATAGTAGCTACGCCGCCCTCAAGCTTGCATACGGTGAGGTAGATTCCATTGTCTTCGTAAGCATATACGATGTTGTATTTCTCGGACAGTTCTACGGTACAAGATTCCAGTAGTTCTTTGGTGAATAGGAATTGGTTCATGTTAGTAATCCTCCGGATATTCAAACTTATCGTTACACTGGCTCACATACTCTCCACAAGTGTCACCAGACTGGAACGTATTCATTTCTTAACTTTCTTAAGAGCTTCCATTTCAGTAAGCGCCTCGACAATCTGAGTAGCTTCCTCTTTGCTAGTGTAAGTGTTAATAATCATGCCATCGCGTAGCACAGTGTAATACGCTCCCACGGCCTTACCTTTGGCGTCATACGTGGGAGATGTGGTGAGAGTGTAGGTTGCCATATCAATAGCTCCGTTTCTTCAGTTTAAGGCGCTTTACAGGCTTTGCGAGGATGTAACGGTCTCCGAGGTAGTGCAAGGCATTGATGAGCTTTGCTGCATTCGATTCCGCAAGGTGTTGAGGTACGTCACGCCCTTGGAAAAGTTCTAAAGCTTTGTTAGTAGTCATTTCTCTCTCCTAAATAACTGTATAAATACACAGTATTGACAGGTAACATTTCCGTGTTACAATATAAGCTTACCACAACTGTAAGGATAAGCACAATGTTTAATTACGTAACTTCTAGTGATGTTGAACTTCTACAACACATCGCTTCGTCTTCCTCAGCTTCAGTAAGTGTAGCAAAGCGCTACCACAAAAGCAAGGGGAATTTTTATGTTGTTGAACGAATTGATAAAGCTCGTATGGTGTTGAAACAACAACGGGTAATGCTCCAACTAGAGCAGCTTAAAAATGATTGTAAAGGATTTGGAGAATGAACGGTAAAGTACAACCATATTTTGCAGAACTAGATGAATTTGTTGGAAAACGTTTTGGTAAAGAAGGCCAAGTTGAGGTTTTAGGTTGGTTTGGTGAGAAACGTGCTTGGGCTAAGGTGTACACTATTATTTGCCATACTTGTAAGAATGATTCTGAACTGTTTGGGGATGGCAAATTTCTAGCAGAGAAATCATCTCTCATGAAAGGTAAATTGCCGTGTGGCTGCACTAAAATGGGTAAATGGTCAAAAGAACAGAAAATTGTTTTGTGTCACAGAAAAGCGGCAAAAATGAATGTAGAAATTACCAGAATTGATGACGACAAGATCTTCCTAAGATGTAGAAGGGATAACCACGAATGGACATCGACAATAAAAACATTCATGGATAAGCGAGGTGGTTGCCAAATGTGCAGCTTACAAGTTGTACCGAGAAAGAAAGATAATGATGAATTTGTAGCTAATAAGCTAATGGCAACAGGATTGTTCCATGAAGATACATTGTTTTGGAAGTGTGAAAAAGAGGTCAAAGGTAAAGATTCTTGGAGGTACATTTGCCCAAGATGCTCTACAAGTAATCCCCAAGAGATATTTGAAGGTTGTAGACAAAATATGCTCCAAGGTTATCTGCCTTGCAGTTGTAGGAAAACCAAAACAATCCCTAAGGACGCTAATTTTATTATTTATGTTCTGGAAGTAACCTCTGATACAGGCAGTTTTACTGGTTATGGAATAACACGAGACTTGACTACAAGACTGAAACACCACAAAATGAATCTTAAAAAGAGGCAGTTTGTAATTCAAAACTATAAAACTTTTAATGATATAAGCCCTTGGCTTGCAAGTAAGATCGAACGAAAAATAAAAGCTAATTTTATCGTAACCCCTCAAGAAGTTAAGGGCTTCATCACAGAAGCCACATTAATTGAGAATTATCCTAGCGTAGTGTCTTTTGTTGAAAATATAATACAAGAGGCATCTGTGCAAGATTGATCTGGGCGTTAATTGCTGCCAAAGACTCTGGCACATTGCGACCAGAGTAGAGGGAGAGTGCTTTGTCGTTGCTCATTTCAAAGACTCCTTAAGTTGTTTGATCCAGAGATTACGTTTGTTGACGCGTTCAATTTCTTCGTCCAAACTATTGCTACGATTTTCTACAGCACGCTTCAAGTAAAGCATTTGCTCAGACCACCAATCAAGTGGTTCGACACGTTTAGGAATATCATAATATTTCATGTCACAATCCCAATCAATGCTTTGCACGATTTGGTCAATCATGAACTTCTTAAACTCTTTGTGTTCGTCAGACGGTACAGCATACTCTTTTACATCTGCCAACATGCGAAGATACTTTACTTCCAAATCTTGCTTGTTAAGCTTAATGGCTTCATAATCTGCTACAGACTTCGTATAGTAAGCTTCATACTTTGTAGCAACTTCTTCGTATTCGAGTGCAGAGAGATCATCAAGAGCTTTGCGAGCATCGTCGTAAGCTGTCTGGTAGTAAGAGGATATCTCGAAAGAATCGGGTATTGTTGCGTTAGATGGCTCATCACGCATTGATACTAACGCTCCAAAAGCTCGTGCACAAGACAGAGCATATTCTTTAAAAGTGATTCCATCTTTGATTGCTGCGGTGTATCCTGTTGGCATTTTATTTCTCCTTATTCGTAAATAGTTTGTTCAGGGATCACTTTAGCAGTGACATAGCCGTATTGCACCAAGAGAGGGAGCCAGCGGCTATTAGGTTGATTCCAGCCTTCGTAGCGTTCCTTTCCACTCTGCCACCAATAATAATTCAAAGCAACTAGGTCTTGAATATCTTCAATATCCGTTTTCTCTTGATACCGAGCTACAGCATACCAATCAGCTTCGTTTCGGCATTTGATTTCTACAGTGCCACTCTTATAGAAACCGTCTACGATGAAGCTGTCTTTGGTGAGCGATACAGGAATGTCTGCTTCGAGTAGCTCTTGGATGAAGCTTGGGATGATTCGGTTGTCCATTTTATTTCTCCGTTTCGTTAATGTAGGTCTATGATGCTCTCAGTTCTGACAACTGTCAACAAGTTTCTTCAACTTTTGTATACCTGAATCCATTCCACCCACGACTTGCAAATTAGGTCCAAGTCCAATGGGACAAAGCTGTTGCTAGATGAGTCGTAGAGGCTCACGGAGACACTTTCCACTCTATGGAGCGTGCGAAGATCAAGAGTCTGTTGGAGCGTGTGTAAGGCACGGATTGCATTGTCTGCTTTGGTATAGCTTACTCGTGTCTCTGTGGGATTGACGAGGGTGTAGTTGATTAGGTAGAGGGATGTGAATGGAGTAGACATTAGGCTTCGCTCGTTGTTTGGGAGGAAGCTTAATAGTAACACATTATTTCAAATTGAAGTAGTCTAATATCGAAAAAGATTGTTTACTTTCGTGGCTTAGGAAAATAGCTTGAGTATCACCTACAATCGTATGCTCGCGAAGGCATTGGTACTCGCTCACTACAATCCCAGCAGCATGCAGTTGACGCAACCACACAGCTTTATAAATCCAGAAGCGCGCTTGCTTCTTGCTACCGAAGCCAAAGTACCAATCAGACATAGTTGGGTTTTCGTGAGCATCTAATGCGTCTGAGAGCTTGCTATCATCTCTAGGCATAGGGTGACGCATACTTTCCTGCATATCGTTTGTACAGGGCGCTTCGCCATCGTGGTACATACCTTTAGCATCAACTGCCGTTTCAAATCTTATGATTTTACGTAAGCTCACTCTTGTCTCCAGAATAAATAATAAACGCCGACATCCTTTTAAGAATTATCGGCGTTCCATGGAGAGAAGGCAAGAGCTTTATTTCTTTGAGGCTATTTTACAACAGATCGTTTACTTTGAGTTATATTCAGCATCTACCGCAGCAATTGCAGCCTGAATCGCGATCTGCATCTTTGCACGATACTCTTCTTGATTAAACGAGAAAACAGGTTTGTCACTAGACCGGCGAAGCGTGTTGTTAGCACTTTTAGGTTCATCATCTTGCACTACAGTGCGATGTTTTGACAAATCCTTCCCGAGCCTACGTTTCACTGCAACCCCGAAGGTCGGTTTAAATTCGGTCGCAAATTTGTTCAACACTTCTAGCTCTTTATCATGCTCCAGTTTAGTGCTACTGTGGTAGTAGGAAAGAGGAACTTTGCGAGTCTCTACCCCGTTGTGCCAAACAGCAATCTCACCGCCCTCTTTTGACATATCCAACTCAGACTGAATGAAGATGACAGCATTGCCTGCGGAGTCTTTACGTGCAATAACAGGGACCGGGCCAGAGTTGACAGTGGTTTCGTAAGCTTGTGCGTTCATGGGATTCTCCAATAATTAATAACGAGGTTTAGGTTATTTGGACACTTGTATTTCTGTCCATGTGAAGAAGTATGCACGATAACAAAACGACAGTCAAGCGTTTTATCAAAATAATTCTGGACTTTTCAAAGAAAGTTTGAGCTAAGTATCTTTGAAGAAATTAAGATTCTTTCACGCAAAAGAAAGCCCGCTCAAGCGGGCTGTGTGCTATTGTGTATGTAAGGGTTGTTCCGAATAGGAAGCCTCTTTGCAGGGAGTTAGCAAACCTGTGAGAGCTTTCCTGCAAGGATATCCTGTCACAGGGCTGTTAAGAGTTGTAGGAGGAACAGCTACAGGTTTGCTAGGGCCATCGTCGTCTTGGTCTATCTTGAGCGACACAGCCAAGCATCGTAGACGAGTGTGAATCTGCTCATCCTCTGGCTCAAGAATTTCTTGACGTTTGACAGCTTCAATGACAGCAGAACAGTTTTCTACAGAAGCCATCTTGTCAATGAAACGTAGATGAACAATAGGCGCAGTAGACACGAGATAGGCGAGAATAATCGATGTTGCGAAAGCCATAGCAATTCCTTAAAAGTTGTGAATGAGAAACTATTAGGTGTTATGAGAGCTATTTGTAATTAGGGACAATCAAAAATAGCTGCTAAAAGAGACTAAAAAGTTCCTGAAGTTTTCGACCGCCTCAGGAAATAAGTTTGATTTTGAAAAGCTACTTTTCAGTGCCATCACGATTGTACTTAGCAAGATACTTCTCAGCATCACCACTGGACACATACAGAGCAATAGCTTTCTCAGTAAACTTCAACAGGCTGCTATTACGTTGACGCAAGTCTTTCAAAATTGTTTCACCATGTTCCCAAGTTGGATATACACGTTTAAGATTATGATGTAGATGTAGAACTACACTGATAAAGGGTTGTTGAAACTGAAGTTCTATATAATTCACAAAATATTCTTCTCCAGCTATAGACACCTTCATACCATCTTTCTTAATTTGCTCAACAAACTTATTTGCAGCATTAGAATTTCCGAATTCAATTTTCATACTTTCTCCATGTTTTTCAGAGCTTCTACAAGTCGCACAATATCCACAACCATTTGTTCTGACAAACTTGTACCAGCTACTTGATTGTAAGAGTCTGCTGTAATTTGCTCTACAGATTTCTTCTTTGGATAAATGATTTTCTTAGGCGTATCCGGATACTTGTAATAGTCGCCAGCAAGGATTTGTTCACCTTTGTGACATGTGACCGCTTCTGTCCAAGGGATGCTATCAGGTTCGTCCCATGCGTCTTCTAAAGATTTCTCTTCTTTATGCAGACGCCAATGTGTCACACATTCATGTTCAAGTTTTTTCCACATCCATACACCAGCGGAAGTCCCATTGTAATATGCATCATAAACTCCGTCCAACTTTACGTCTACAAGAACATCATCTGCGACAGGTTGTACAAAGTCTTTATTCTCAATCCAAACATTGCTCACAGGTTTACAAGAATCAAACCAATCCTCCGAAGGCTTGTCCCATGCTGCGTCAATTCCCCAAGATACAGCTACACAATCACGACCTTGAATGTAGTGAGTGAAGTTATCTTTCTTAGGAACAACCACCCAATACCAACCTTCTCTAAAGCGATCTTCGTCAACAACTTCTTCAACATCAAACTTCTCGCCAATCCGAGAAGAATACCAAGGATTACCAATACCTTCTTGGCCTTTGTTATTTGTAATTTCAACTTTCATTCACAACTCCTAAGTTTTTACTTCCAGTAAATTTAGTCAACCGTGTAAGGGTTATATCAAGCAAATAATCTTTCTCGCTAACTAATTTCTTAATAGCACCAATGTACTCGCCAGCAAACACAATAATAACATCATCCTTGCTAGGACAATCTCCTGCAATATTAAGCCTACATTGCTCGACAAGCTTTCCAAATTCCTTCAACAAATTGTCTTCTTCGTTCATACATTCTCTCCATTATGACAAGCCTCAACAGCCACATTCAAAGCACGCCAATCTAAGATATGCATGTTGAAAGCTGTTTTGTGCTCATGCCACGCATCAATTGTATATAATTCGATCATTCCGGGATAGTACGTCACAACTAACGTATCATCACCATTCCTCTTACGATAAGCTTCCAATGGCTGAGCCATAATTATTTCTCCTTGTTAATAAAATTGTACAACGCTATAAATCCGCTCTCCAGCATCAATCCTACTAGAATTGCCAGAACACTGACAGCCAACACATTGATGATTGTCTTAGGCTCTGCGTACACTATAAGGAGTGTACAGATGGCTGTCAAGAGAATTGTGAGAACTGAGTAAAGCAGAATTTTCATGATGTCTTTCGTGGAAGCTGTACAGGTACATGATAGGAGTTGTTCTGAGAACTGTCAAGATAAAGTTTATGGCTGTTGCCCTATTGACACACAGCGGAATCGTGGTATAATGGCGAAGACTGTAACTTTTACAGTCGTTCTAACATTCTGTTAGAGTCCTTGCGCAAGGGATAACAAAAGCTGAAAGCTTCTACACGTAGTGTATGGAGCCATTTGGCGTTTATAGAAAGAATAATTATATGGCTGTAGATACAATTCAAGAAGCTAGTGTATGGGGAGTCAATGAGAATGGGGCAATTGTACTTCAATCAGATACCGGTAGCAGTAATGTTACAGGAAGTATTAGCTCGACACAAGTACCTCAAGATGTTGCAACAAACAAAATGGTTGTGAAGCTTCCTGCTGAGACAGCTACTTTCACAGCAGACGGTTTGGCACTCAACAATTCAAATGGTAAAATTACAACGTTTGTAAAACGACCTAGTACTATTAGCGCGTTTGTACCTATGATGCCATCTTTCGATGGTGGAGCCAATGTTGTAACTGCCAACCTTCTCACAACTGCACCGGGCCATTTTGATGCTGTGGCACTCCTGACAATCAACATTGGAGCATCTTCTACCACCTTAGATGGAGCTTGTGTGGCAGTGTCAGAAAGTTCCAATGTAAGTAAAACTGTACCTATTATCAATGGCACTCAGTATAACACATTAGCTGCTGCGGGCACACAAAATGGATGGATTCCTGTAACATGGTCAGGAGCATCTTCGACATCAATAGCAGCAGGATCGCTGGCTCGCCCAACATTGATACTGTCTGATTGGATTTCTTTGTCAAGTATTCCTAGAACGGACGGAAAGACACTCCCAATTGTGATGGCTAGGTCTTACATAAATAACAGGACGTGTGCATCTTTCCAGTTCACTACTGCCGCTCAAGCTGATTTGTTCAACGACAGCCTTGCCCCTTATGAATTTGCTAGTGTTGCCCAAGCTAGTGTAGACGGTGTGAGTAACCCTTCGGCAATGACCACAGCATGGACTGCTGGGGCTAATACTACCACTGTACGTATTTATGGCTTAGTTTTTCGTATGAGGGGTAGTGCCGACCTAGTTCTTTTTGTGGGTGATTCTATCATCAAAGGGCTGGGTGCTGGTGGGGATGCTACCACTAACAACGCACTAAACTCGTCAGGTGGTTGGACCATGAAAGCAGGGGTTGCCTTAGCTAATGTGGACAAACCTGTAGGGTTCATCAACGCGGGTATTGGTGGACAAACTACTACGCAATACTTGCAACGTGCAAAAGATTTTATGGCACTTATCCGCCCAACAGTTGTAGTTTACCCACCTTACACGCCAAATGACACACCATCTACAGATGCCGTTAATAGCGCTGAATTTTCAAGGGCTTTTGACCTCTACGACACCGCCTATTCGCTAGGGGTTGTACCAGTGCTCATCGCACCTGTACCATATGCAGGTGCTGGTACAGAAGCCCGCCGACAATCCTTCATTGCCAAAATGAGTGCGATTCGAGGAGCTTTCTTTATTAACCCTAATGTGGTAGGAGTATATGACGCCACAAATTCAGGGGGTTTCTACTGGAATCCTGCTGGTACGGTGGACAACACGCACCCTAGTTTTTCTGGATATGCCGCCATAGCCACATTGGCAGCAATCCCTGTTCTTACAAAAGTTGTGAATTAAAACAACATAAGCCCTCCCTGCGAAAGCTCGGAGGGCTTTTCTTCGTCTGAACATTTGCGCTTGACAACTCTTACAACTGCACGTAGAATGTATGTTCACACAGGAGGAAACATGAAATCTACTTATACATTTCCGCAGTCGTCTGAGATAGGTTCTTGCCCAGTAAGAGAAGATTTTGAAGTAACTGCTTGTAAATTACACATCTTTGGAGCTTCGCTTGATAGGGACAGGTATGGAGTATATCTACACGAGGGTTTGCAAGCTGCTTGGTTTTACTGGCAAGAAGCCCATGTTATGTATAGCAACAAGGAGGAAGAATGACAGACAATGAAAAACTACAAGAATTTATCGAAGACAACTTTGAATACTCATCTCCACGCTCTGAGCCAAGGGTGAAGTTGTTCAATCTACAAGACCTCATACAACTACGAGAGCTTGTCAAGGATGCTCTTATTGAGCGGATGTGTGAACAAAGCTCATCAGTGTTTCACCCAATATTTAAGGAGAGTGAATGACAGCTTATAAAGCTAAACAGACGTGCACAATCAATTACACGCACAATCCAGCTTGGAATTCGTCAGAATTCGATCCCGGAGCGCCTGAAGAATTTTACATTGACAGCTTCAAAGTAGGTGATGTAGAATTGTCAGAATTCTTGACAGATGAGATGGAAGAGGAATTGTATAAATTATTGAAAGGGAGTGAGCAATGACTGACGATATTGAAAACTCTATGCGAAAGCCTTACATTGAATACGACTATGCAAGTGCTCTAGCTGCTGTCTCTGCTGAAGACATTGAGAAGGCTTTCAAAGAACGTGAGAAGCTTCAGAGTGTACATGGCCTTCTCACTCCAGAGCAGAAGGATGCGTACATAAAACGCTTCTATGAGATTGAACAGGGGATTGTTTGAGAGTGTTATGGGTAAGTTTACTGTTAGGATTGTTGCTTTCGTCAGAAGTATGTGCTAGGATTTCTGACAGGGTTCCTTCGAGGTTTGAAGCCGTCACGTTGATAGCTTGGTACGAAGCCAGAGGTGAGACTGTAAAAGTACAAAATTTAGTTGTTGACAGCGCTTACAATCGTGCTATAATTTCTGACAAGAGCTTGCATCAAGTATTGAAGGAACCTCGTCAGTATCCTTGGGTTGCTAAGCTGAAGACATGGCGACTGACAACAGAGCAAGCAGAGTTTGGATTTAAGTTGTTGAAACACCGAAGTCCAATTAGGAGTGGATATTTCTACTTCAACCATGTTCCGCACGAGTTTACTAAGAAGAATGTGAGAATTGGGAATTTATATTTTGCTGTACGTTAAGGAGAAAATTATGGAAAAGCAAGAAGCAAGTAAAAAGATTGTAGAGTTGAAAGCCGAAATTGATGTTCTGTACAGCCGTATTGCTGACATTGCAGATCAAGCTGGCTTGGACTACGTTCGCTATGATGGCCCGGCAGGTTATGGTGATGGTGGCTATTATGACAATGAAAATGGTTGGGTAAGTTCTTCGGCAGAAGGTTGCTAACAATGGACAAACAACAAGCGTACAAAGAACTCTCAGATCGTTGTGAAATCATGAATAAACTTTTCAACGAATGTGTTAAGATTGCAGATGAAGCTCAAGTGGAGTTTGATTTGCCTTGGGGTGGTGAAGGTTGTTCTGCGCAAGCTGGTTATGGTGCTGGAGCTACGTACTATCCTGATGGTGTTGAGAATTACAACAAGTGGTCTGATAGTGCTCAGTGGGTTTCTTCCACAGCAACGTGCTAATTTAAACTAAGGAGAAAATCATGCAAGAAATTATTATCGATGGCGTAAATCTGACCGAAATGAAAGTTCGTTATGATGCTTTGGCAGTAGAGCAAGCACAAATGCGAGCATCTATTCGTCAAGGTGCTAGCAAGTTTATTGCTGATGCAATTAAGGATGCTAAAGTATTTCTGGAACAGATTGTTAGTGCCGATGAAGATGACGAAGAAAAGATCGATCTGGAAGCTGTCAGTGCACAAGCTCTGGAGCTTCTGAAGAATGCTAAGTTTGTCAGCGATGTTTCTGGTGTTAGTTATGATCTGCCTTATTACGACCGCCAGAGCGAATATAGCCCTTATGGCGATCCTTACACCACTCAGTTTGACGAGGGTATCTTTAGCTATGATGAAAGTGCGTCTTTCCAACAGCTGTGGAGTCTGCTAGACACGATGGAAAGTGATGTCTCCGAGTGGTTGACTTCTTATTGCTAATTAATTAAGGACTAACAAATGACTAATATCACAATCAGTAAAGCACGTCTGGATGCAATTATGAAACAAGCTGGCATCCCAACTCTCACAGCCAAAGAAGGTAAAAAGGTTGTTGCTGAGAAAGTTGAAGCTATCAAAACCATTCTTAAAGAAATTAAAGAAGTTGTAGAAATCTCTGGTATTGAGATTAAGCTTGGTGGCAGCTACGGCATGTTTAGTAATGAGATTGAGGCTGTAGATAGTTTGCATCCTGACTGGAATAGCTCCTCGTACGACTGCTAATAGAAAGAAGATATGATCCTCATCGGAAGCAAAGCTATTAAATACCATGTGCCAGAATGGCGTGAGCCGCAGGACACTGACTTGGTAGGCACTTATGAAGAAGCTGAAGAATATCAGAAAAAGCATAGGCCGAAAGTGTGCTATCCTATTTCGAGTGGTGATAGCATCTATATGAAGTTTGCTGACGGTGAGATTACGGAAGTAGAAGTGGCATGGACAGGAAGTCGTGCTGAGAAGCTTATTGAATTTGTGAAGAATGATTGGGACACAATCGAACATGAAGGTATGTTGATTCCATCCTTGGACTTCCTTTATCTTCTGAAGTGCTCCCACAAGTACAAGAAGGATAGTCCACACTTCTTGAAGACTTTACGTGACATTCAGGCACTTGAGAAGCTTGGATGCGAGCTTCGACCATCGTACATGGATTTCTTTAAGCAGCGTGAGAAAGACACTTATGATAATGTTTTACCAAAATTAAATCAAAGTAAGCAAGATTTCTTTGATAACTCTGCGAGCATCTATACACTAGAGCACGACGATATCCATCTGGCCGTGAAGCACTTGGACAAACCAGCTTACGAGTATTTCAAGCCTGATGATACAGAGGTGTTTACGTCTAAGAGCATGTTCTTTACTTTACCTAAAGAGATTCAGCTTTACGCAGCGTTGGAAGAAATGTATGTGCTAAGCTTGGAGAGAAGTATTCACCCGTTTCCAGATGTAAATCGTAAATGGGCTTTTGACATGGCTCAGATGAAGTTAAGTACAAGCATTTCTTCAGGGTGGTTTAGGAAGTTCTGCTACGACCATTATGATGAAATTCAAGCTCTCTATGACGAGAGTTATGTTAACAAATTCTATGAAGCTTTGAGTAACGGATATATCAAGAAATTCGGAGAGTAGCGTGAAACAACATCCACACAAAGAAATAATCATCGCTTGGGCAAACGGTTTAGAAATTCAATATCGGCATAATCTTTATATGCCTTGGGAAGACCTTCCTCGTCAACATAACACTTGGGGAAATCCTAGCTGGGATGTAAATACTTACTACAGAATTAAGGAGAATCAATGATCATCACCGCACTACCAGATTACTACGCCGTACACGTAGACAAGTCCACGCCAACAATTCAAGTGACGGAGCATTCCATCATTGCTTGGGATGTACAAGTGGACCAATTCAATCTTGCCACAACAAAAGTGCCCACGCCCATCACTATACACGGTGCTGTAGGGGTAGACTACATTTCTCACCCAAGTGGTATTTACACAGAAGTGGCAACTGGTGTACAATACAAAAATCGTGAGTGGTTTATTCAAGTGTTGCAAGCTCAACGTAATGAGGAATTGGCAAAGCCTCCTGTGCTTGTTGAGCAAGAAGAACCTGCGGAACCCGTAGACCCTGTAGAAATTATTGAGGAGAATGTATGAACGATTATAAGATTGTAGAGAATCCATCAGAAGATATTGTTGAATTGTATGTTAATAATGTCTTCAAAGCTGCTTGGTGTCTGGAGGCTTACACTAAGCGCACGAGTGATATTGTTGTGCAGATGTTGATGGAAGTCACTGGAGAGGGTGTATGAGCCATTTTGAACAACGTATGCTAGAACGTAAACAGCGTGAGGCTGAGGAATATCGTAAGATGTTGGGAGAGAAAGCCGCTGTAGCCGACGTGCAACTCTATCCTGTGACGTTCACAGCAAATATTCTTGGTACGAGTGTAGAGAATTCTAAGGAGACTTTTGGTATCTTGTACGAGATTCTTGAGAGCTTTGAGGATTTGAAGAATGTTAGTGGGCAGTTGCATTCGGCTGTGGAGGATGTATGAGCAAAGTACAAAAAGTTTTGATGCTACAGCGATGCAATTTCCCCGGTGAAATCTCCAAGTTGTTCTTTGATGACCAAGACTGGCGGATTCATAATGACACTGCTATTATTCTCGACAAGGAATATCTTGAACCTGAAGAGGGCAACTTCGCACAATGGTTAGTGGACAACTATGATCTATCTGAAGTGGAAGCTATTGTTGTGGATGTGGCTTGGTGATGCGTAAACAAGAAGACCCACAAGAATGCTGGGACCGATTCTGGAAAGAAATCCTAGTTTTGCCAGATGGCTCAATCGATGTAGAGCAACTGAAGAAAGAGCTTTCTGATTTCTCAGTGTTGATTCGCAACATTCCAGAAGTTTACATGGGTGTTACAGGAGGGTTGGTGAGTAATCCTATGACGGACCCTGATGTTGTGCTATCATTGCATTCTGAGTATGTTAATCGCATGTGCGAAGAATGTGTTGAAGATTACAAGGATGAGAATAATGGCTAAATGGATTTGTGAATATCGAGTTGTAATCGAGGCTGAAGATTTCGATGAAGCTGAACTAGTTTCAGTTGACCTTGAAGGTGATATTCGTCATTGTAATAAGAGGGTTCGTAGTGTAGACTGCGATCCTTACATGGAGGAAATCTGATTACTAAGCTGAACAACGTGAAGATTAGCATGGGAGTGAAACGACCATGACTGAACAACAACTACGCAACAAGAAAGTATTGGAAAATCTTCTGGCAATGAATGAGGACGAAGATTGGGAAGACACTATTGCAGAAGCTCTGGAGATTGGCTTGAATGAAATGGCCTGTGAAGATGCTTTCGGCACAGAGCGATCAATGGACCCTCGTGGTGATTGTCGTGATGGCGAATACTCTATGTACTGTGTCGAAGGTTTGGATGAGCCTGAACAAGATGAGGAAGAAGAATGAGTACAACAATGTATAAGGCATTCCTCTTGGAAACAATTCTGGATATGCTTGACAGGAACCGAGAAGTAATGTTCTTGGCGGGAGCTAACTCTGATTATATCGATGGTGCTAATAGCGGCTTGAAAGAGTTGGCTGTAAAGTTGGACCTCTGTGAATATTCTGATTTGAAAGATTGATAAATGCTGAACGCAAAACTAATCGCTGTAACTAAACCTGTAGTAGAAGGTATTGAAGATGCTAAAGAACTCATCGCGTATTGTGCACGAGTGAGCAATCCATCCAATCAAATGAACATGGATACGGCTGACAAGCTGCTGTCGTACCTTGTGAAGCACAGTCACTGGAGTCCTTTAGAGATGGCTAATGCCGTGGTGGAGGTTTCGGCCCCACGAGATATTATGCGACAGTTACTGCGCCATCGCAGCTTTAGTTTCCAAGAATTCTCACAGCGTTATGCTGATGTGACTTCTCTGGAGAAAGCTTTCTGTATTCGTGATCTGCGTATGCAAGATAGCAAAAATCGTCAGAATAGTATTGACACGGATGACGAAGTATTGAAACGAGTGTGGGAAGATATTCAACACGAAATCTTGGATATTGTAAAAGACCGCTACAAGTTTGCTCTGGAAGCAGGGATTGCCAAGGAAGTTTGTCGAGTGATTCTACCCGAAGGGCTGACAATGTCTCGTGCATATGTGAATGGTACAATTCGTTCTTGGTGCCATTATTTGCAGGTACGTCTTGAAAAAGGTGTTACTCAAGAAGAACACGTCGTGCTTGCTCGGCTAATCGCAGAAGCTGTGAATCAGGCTTTTCCTATTGCTGATGAGACTTGGAAATGAACGTAAACAGAATCTTTGACGAATACAGTGGTGAGGATTATCTTTGCAACAAGACACGCCCTCGTGGATTGCTTCTGTGCGGGTATTGTCACGAGCCTTACGAATCTATAACTTATGGTTTGCATAACAATACCATGACAGTTTGTTCCAAATGCTGTGAAGTAAGTTTTCCATATTATGAGGATTAGTGATGAGCGATTCAATTTGGAGCACTATAGAATGTGATGCTTGGTCGAGAGACTTTGACTATGAAAATTATCTAGACTTGTTCAACAAAATCACAGGTGACAATAGCAAGATATCTAAGAATACTTACTCGTTGATTTGTCAAGCTTTCGATAATCAATTTAAGGAAGATCAAGTTTTGTATGATGTTCTAGATGATGACGATTTTCTTGACAATTCTCACAAACCAGCGTAAAATACTTACACGAACAATTAAGGAGAACAGCATGACAGAAGCAGTATTAACTCGACGGATTTTTCTAAACAAGATTGAAATCCAAGCTCTAGAACAACACATTGAATACTATCGACAAAAGAAGCGTGAATGTGATGCTAGTGGTTTGTTGGAAGATGAATACAAGTATCACAATGCTCTGAGCTATTTGAAGGGAGAACTTGCAAAATATGTTCTGGAGCAGAGGTATTTCAAAGGATTACTGAGTGCTTACAAGAAGCCTAAGATTGTAAAGAAACATCGTAAAGATCAACCTAAGCCGTCTATCGCTACAGATTGGAAGAAATAATGTTAGCCTGAAAGCTTTGTTGGAGAATCCGTGAGCATAAATAAACCTGAGCTTTGGCTCTCACGATTCAACACACCAACAATCACTCTCATGGTGCAAATGGTTGATGAAGAAGGTAATCTGTCTAACGAACATCTGAAGTTGAAGTTGGAAGTGACACAAGCTGTTATTGACTCTGTAAAAGAAGCTATGAAAGAACGAGATGAGCAACGTTTCAGCTAAGTACGACAAATACTCCCAAGAAGACTATCTTTGTACTAAACTCAAACCGATAGAATTTCCAGTTTTCGTTTGTGTTTTCTGTGGCAAAGAGCATGATATTGAGGAATTGAACAAAGAATACTGCGAGGGTTGTGGTGAATACTTACATACCGTGGAGAAATGAATAATGAAGAAATTTATAGGGTACGTATTAATGTCTTCTCCAATAATCTGCTTCTGTGCTTGGCAGATATATCTTGGAAAACTAGGACAAGTGTTAGTTACGTTAGCTCTGACAGGGATTATTGCAGGGGTCGTGTGGGTAGGGGCCAATCTTGTGCATCCTAAATAGCTTGACACAACCCTGACAACTGCTATACAATGACGTTACGAACAACTAAGGAGAAATTATGAGCACAATTCTGGTATGGCTTCTGATTACAGCAGGTGGTTATAATGCTAACAACCCTGTAGTTATTGAAAAGTTTGCAACAAGTGAGGAATGTATTCGAGTTTTGGGCAATCTTCCGAACAAAGATTATATGAATGGTAAGTGTATTCAAGCACGTATTGCTGTTATTAAATAAGGAGAAATTATGAAACATCTAGCAGCAATTCAGAGCCAACTGAGTACGAACAAGAAAATTATCAAATTCATTGAGGATGAAATTATCTACTTGCGACAACGCAAAGCTGAAGCTGATGAAAAAGGTTATCTGACTCTAGAGTATTCTGTACATGAAATTATGAAGCAACATCGTGCGGAGTTGAAAGGTTATGTCAAAATCCAACAAGCACTGAAGCAATTGTGCAAAGGAAATGTATGAGCCTCTCGTCTAGCATCCTACAATCGATCATCGCAATCAATAGCCAACAGATCGATTTGCATAATATTTCGTATCAATCATATCGAGACATTCTGAAGGATTTCCGTCAGTGTGGCAAGAGCGATGACGAGGCATACTTGCGGTACACTAAGAGTGCTGAGAAGGAGTTGCGCAAGCTGCACCTCTTGGAACGTAATCAGCGAGAGCTACTTGACGAGCTAACCTTTGCATATCAACATGAGGATTTCGTTCGATTGACCGAGGCACATGATGCCGAGGAGGGTTGTTATGCGTAACTCCTATGGCCTAGACACAGACTATTTCACCAAGAAGCTGAAGCTTGTTCTGAAGGGAGTGGATAACTGCACTCCTGATGAGATGGCTAGGGAGCTTGCACGACTATCACTCACTGCGGATAATATTGCAGCAACTGTAGAGTTTGTTCGGTTCAATGATGCTTGTAATTATGGGAGTTAAATCATGGTAGCACTATTTGCATTTATTGTGTGTTGCGCATACGAAGCTCCGTGGTATATCTTTCTGATTGGGTTCTTGTTGCTGTTGATGGAGAAATAGTAACATGAAAGTATTCAGCAAAGAACCTGAACAAATAGCACAAGTGATTGTCAAGCCATCTGAGATGATGTTCGTTCAGGACATGCTGATTGCTTTGCCTGACGGACCTTGGATGATACCAGACAATCTGAAATGTTTCTGGCCTATCATTGCGAAGGCGTTACCAAGCGCTTTACACTACTGTGACCACTACATCTACTTGACAGCCAAGCACTTGTTCACAGGGCCAAATTGTAGCTGGAATCGTCCCGGATGGCACATAGATGGCTTTGGCACGGACGATATTAATTTCTTGTGGAGTGACAGCTACCCAACAGAGTTCTGTGTGCAAGAGTTTGAACTAAGTGAAGATCACAGTGTTTCTATGGAGCAGATGACTGAGCAAGCTAAGGTTGAGAACATCAGGATATATCCTGCGAACAGTTTGTTAAAGCTTGACAACACCATTGTGCATCGTGTAGCTAATCCAACAACTGAGGGCTTCAGGACATTTGTGAAGATTTCTGTTTCCAAGAATAAGTACAATAGAGTTGGCAATGCTCACAATTATCTGATAGACTACGATTGGGATTTGGTTGAACGTGGTGTTGAACGGAATGATCCAGCACATAAGGAGATTTGATGAAACTGTATGATATTGTAAAGAGCCTTCAAGAAGCTCAGGGTAATCTGAACAAGCAAGCCATTCTAATGCAGCACAAGGACAACGAGTTGTTCAAGGAATTTATGCGGGTAACGTATGATCCGGGTATTAATTATTATCAGAAGAAGATTGTTCCCGCGAAAACTCTCGCTGTCTCTCCTAGCAAGGAATTTGGTCAGGAAACAATTGACCAGATGATTGGTTACTTGGCTGAACGAAAAGATACAGGCAACAAGGCGATTGCTACTCTGAGTATGATTCACCACAGTTTGAATGGTGAAGGTCAAGAACTTACCAAGCTTATGATTGACCGATCCATAGGCGCTTCGGTAGGTGACACGATGGTGCTGAAAACTTGGCCTGATTTATATTTCTCAGTGCCTTATCAACGTTGCTCCCTGCTTGATGCAAAAGCTAAAGAGAAGTTTTCCAAGCTTCCTCTGATGTATGTGCAAGAGAAATGTGATGGGAGCTTCCTGTATCTTGTCAAAGAGGCTGGCAAGGCTCCAGAGGCGATCACTCGTGCAGGTAGCAAGTATCCTAAAGAGTTCGCTGAGAAGCTTGCTGAGGGTGTTCCTGATGGTGCTGTGTTGATTGGTGAGTTGTTGGTATTCACGAATCCTCAATACGATGGCAAGCAAGATGTTCTAGACCGTCAAACCGGCAATGGAATGCTTAACAGTATTCTCAAGGGTGGTGACGTTGATGACAATTTCATCTTCAAGATGTTTGCTTGGGACTACTTGAAAGTTGAAGAGTTTAAGGCTGGTAAGAGTAATATGGATTACAGCTATCGTTTAGCGAGTCTCAGCAACTTGGTGATTAGCAACAAAGTGGTTAATGTCGAGAAGGTGCATACGGAGAAAGTTGCAACTCTGGTAGAAGCTTACGAGATTTATTCTAAATTCACTGCGGCAGGATTGGAAGGTGCTGTGCTCAAAACTCCTGACTTCATTTGGAAAGACGGCACGAGTAAGGATTGTGTGAAACTAAAGATTGAGTTTGAGATTGACTTGGAAATCACAGGTGTTGCAGAAGGCACTGGTAAGGCTTCTGGTATGATGGGTGCATTGCAATTGAAGAGTAGTTGTGGTAAACTGGTGACGGATGTAGGTACAGGCTTCACAGATATTATTCGTCAATACTTCTGGATGAATCGTGATGTTATGATTGGTCAGATTGTGACAGTGAAGGCTAACGACATCATCAGCAAGCGGGATCGGGATACTAAGAGCTTGTTCTTGCCAGTGTGGCTTGAAGAACGACATGATAAAAATGTTGCTGACAGCTTGGAAGACTGTGAACGCATTCTTGCTGCTGCGAAGGGATTGAAATGAGTGAAATTATTATCAAATATGATGACCAGAGTGTTGAGGTGTTCTACGTGTCGCGACAAGGCGTTAAGTCAGAATTAGCTTACGTGGATAAGCACACTACCATGGAAGATGTTGCTCAGCAGTTTTATGAGTTGGCAGCATGCTTGAATGCCTCAACAAACTTGGTGAGAGAATGACAACTAAATTCGACAACTTCAAAGCTGCCTTGGAAGCATTGTGCGAGGAGCATGGTGTGATGCTTGATGCTGGGAATGAGAATCTCATTGTTTGGGATAATCCTTATAATCCGAATGACAAGTTTTGTAATGAGGATATGTATCTTCAGGATGAGACAGGTAGTTGGGAGTTGAATTTTGGGATGGATGCGGAGGGTTAATTGGGCTACGAAAAAAGGAGCAGAATGAGTGATGATAATGAAAGCGGTAGCGAGTTTGTACCAAAAGAAACTCTAAAAGATATTGGTAAATATCCGTTCGTTGATATTCCACAGCGTAATATCCGAAAAGAAACCTGTGAACGATTTGGCGTACGTGGTTATGTGAACAACGGTAATCTGGAAGCACTCTATTTCCCTTCGTATAATCAAAAAGGAAAAGTAGTCGGGTTCTCCAAAATGGACTTGACGAGAGACAAGTCTGAGAAGTATCATTGGACGAGTGTTGGTTCTGTTAATATCAGCAACCGCCTATTTGGACAGGATGTTGCTGAATCGATTCAACGAAAAAAGAATGCGCTTGTCTACACAGAGGGTCAGCTTGACTGTCTGAGCGTATTTCAGTCTATGAAAGACCAAGTTAAAGGGACCAAGTTTGATGGCATGGAACCTTTTGTTGTTAGTATTCCACTTGGAACTGCTAATGCTGTAGAGGCAACTCTACACAATGAATCCTTTATCCAGAACTTTGATTCCCTCTGCATCTTCTTCGATGACGATTACTGCACTCCAGCGGAACGTCAAAAAGGGATTATGAAGGGCCATGAAGCTCGTGAAGCAGTCGCTGGTGCACTGATTGGTACACCACTGAGTCTGTTCGTTGTGACGGCTCCTGATGAGTTTAAAGATGCTTCGGACATGCTTCAAGCTGGTAAGTCTGACGATCTGGCAAAGTTGGTGCAATTCAACAAGCGTCCTTATAGTGCTGAGAAGATTATCAAGGCTTCTGATATTAGTTTTGAAGAATTGATTGCACCTCGTGAAGAAGGTTTGTACATCAATGAATTCCCTAAGCTCATGAAGAAGATTCATGGTTTCCGCAAGGGAGAGCTTGTTCTTGTGACAAGCCCATCTGGTGTGGGCAAATCGACTGTGACATCCATCTTTGCATCCGGCTTCTTGAAAGCTGGTGAAAAAGTTGGTATGATTTACCTTGAGGAAAATAAGGTAGAAACCTTGCAACGAATGGTTGCGGGTGAACTGAAAGTGAACTATAATAAGTTCAAGAATGATCCGTTGTCTTGTGCAACTCGTGAGCGAATCAAAGAAGCCTATGACAAGATTGTGGACAACGATAGTTTGGTGATGCTTGACCACTTTGGTAGTCTGCCAATCACAGAACTGATGTCCAAGATCAAGACAATGCACTTGGTTGAGAAGTGTGGTTACATCATATTGGACCATCTTTCTGTCGTCATCAGCGGGTCAGACATTGCAAACGAGCGTAAAGAGCTTGACATGGTAATGACAGAACTGGCAGCATTCTGTGCAGCTAACGATGTCTGTATTATTGCTGTGTCACACATCAAACGTTCGGATGACATCTTTAAAGCTCCAAAAGGTAAAGAAGATGAAGCATTCTGGGTAAAAGTAAATAAAGAGCTTCTACGCGGTTCCGCTGCACTAGAACAATTGTCATTTATCATTCTTGGACTTGAACCACAGATTTTGCCAAATCGAGAACGAGGACTTGTCCGTCTGACAGTTCTGAAGAATCGACCTTGGAGTAATCTTGGTAATTGTGACGAGTTTTGTGTTGACGAAGATACGTGGGAAGTAATTCTGTTTGAGAGTAGTTCGGATTAATACTGTATATCCGTACAGTCTTGACAGGCTGCAACTTTATGATATAATACTGCTTTCAACGTCATAGAAGGTGTGTTATGAGTAAAGTTTGCAGCAAGTGTAATACAGAGAAAAATGAAGAAGATTTCTACGTTGTCGAAAAATCTGAAGATGGAAATCATCGAAGAAATTCGGTTTGTAAGGCGTGTGTGTTAGAGTATAATAGAAAAAGATATTCTGATAATCCTGAATACAAACACAAACGACAAGAACGAGAGAAGAAACGACAAGAAAACCCTGAAGTCAAAGAAGCTTCCCAAAAGAGAAGCGCTGATTTCTACAAAAGTATCAGTGGTAGAGCAAAAACACTTTACAAAAGTGCTACACGCAGAGCAGTAAAATACGAAGAATTTGATCTTACTGTTAATTGGATCGAAGATAAACTCAAATCCGGGTTCTGTGAAATAACACATCTACCATTTGACTTGTCACAGCATCCAAAATATGAAAAGAATCCTTTTGCACCAAGTATCGACAGACGAGACTCTTCAAAAGGATATACTAAAGAGAATACACGAGTTGTTATTTGGCAAGTGAATTTATTACGCGGAGAAATGAATGATGAAGAAATCCTTGATGTTTGTATCCGTGTTGTGGAAGGTCTGAAACATGGATTGGACGTTTGACTGCGAGACTTACCCTAACTGCTTTACTTTCTGTATTGTTCGTACAGATGGAAAGTTTCCTAACACCTTTGAAGTAAGTGGTCGTAAGAACGAAATCCATCGGGTACTTGCTTGTGTAGATTATCTCAAGAAGCAGGGTGATCGAATGGTAGGATTCAACAATAAAGGATTTGATTACCCTGTATTACACAAGATCATTGAGAATCGCAATCGTCTTCCTAAAGACGGTGAAGAACTCGCACGAATGATTTATGGTTGGGCAATGGAACAAATTGCGTCTGTCAAAGAGGGCGGGTTTGCACACACTGTTCCTGCTGAAGAAGAATATGTGAAGCAGGTTGATCTGTTCAAGATTCATCACTTCGACAACAAAGCGAAGATGACAAGTCTAAAGATGCTTGAGTTTAATATGCGTGAACCTAACATTGAGGATTTGCCTTTTCCTGTTGGTATGGAGTTGTCACACGAACAGATTGATGTGCTTGTGAAGTACAATGGACATGACGTTTATTGTACAAACAACTTCTATCATCATAGCAAGCCGATGGTGGACTTCCGAACTCAACTGACGGAGAAGTATAACCGAGACTTCATGAATCACAATGATACGAAGATCGGCAAAGACTTCTTCACGATGCGATTACAAGAAGCTGGTATCAAAACACACAAGATGGTTGGTCGTCAGAAGAAATTGATTCAAACTATTCGTCCGTATATCAAGATTCGAGATTGTTTGTTTGATTATTACGACTTCAAACGCCCTGAGTTTATCGCAGTTCATCAATGGTTGGCTAAGCAGGTTATCAAAGAAACCAAAGGTGTATTCACAGATATCGAAGAACACAAACTTGGTGACGTTGCACTATACGCTGAGATGATTGTCAAGAAAGAGAAGTGTAAGACAGGTGAACCGACTCGTGCTCAGTATGATGAATTCAAACGAGAACATCCATGTGGCTGGGTTGACAAGGTTCAACTGAAAGCAAAGAAGAAAGGCGAATTCCAGCACTCATATTATTTCAAGTGGAAGATTGCCGAAACTCTGAACGTAGTTATTAATGGTTTCCGCTTTGACTTCGGTGTAGGTGGGATTCATGGTAGCTTGTCCACAACCATTGTACGAGAGGATGATGAGCACGAAGTAATTGATGCTGACGTTTCCTCAATGTATCCAAACATTGCTATCAGCAACAATGTCTATCCAGAACACTTGAGCAAGAAGTTCTGTGAGATTTACAAGGACGTTTATGAACAGCGTAAAAGCTATCCAAAGGCATCTGCTGAGAATGCAATGCTGAAGCTAGCTCTGAACGGTGTGTACGGCGATAGCAACAATCAGTTTAGTGTGTTCTACGACTCTGCATACACTATGAAGATCACGATCAATGGTCAGCTTTCATTGTGCCTGTTAGCCGAGAAATTGATGGACATTGAAGGTTTGCAGATTATTCAAGTCAACACCGATGGCATCACTGTGAAGATGAAACGTACTTCTCGTGAGCAATACAATCAGATTTGTGCAGACTGGCAGAAACAGGTTAAGCTTGATTTGGAGTATGCTGAGTACAAAGCAATGTATATCCGAGACGTGAATAATTATATTGCGCACTACACAAATGGTAAGCTGAAGAACAAAGGTGCTTACGAGTACAAAGATTTAGGTTGGCACAAGAACCACTCTTCACTGGTCATTCCAATGGCAGCAGAAGCGAAGATGCTGTTTGGAACGGATGTGCGTGAATTTATTATGGCTCACAAAGAGAAGTTTGACTTCATGTTGCGAACGAAGGTTCCGCGCAGTAGTCGTTTGGTGATTATTGATGCGGAAGAAAATGAGACACTTCAACAGAACATTTGCCGCTACTATCCATGCAAGACTGGTGGAAAGCTTGTGAAGATCATGCCTCCAACTGAAGAAGGTGGTGAGGAACGCCGCTTTGGCATCGACATTGAATACATGGTAAAGACTTGTAATAACATTGAAGACTTTGTTGGTGACATTGATTATGACTACTACGTAGCCGAAGCTGAGAAGTTAGTTCTGACTACTGTATAAATAAACAGCTTGACAAATCATATAGTTCATGGTATAATGTTTCTTTAACCAGAGATATTGTCCATGAAATATTCAGAAGCAAGTGTAGAAGAAGTTGTTGAACATGTGTTAACTGTCACAAGTCAGTCTGTAAGTCAAATGTTGACCTATCATAAAAACAAAGGTCACACAGAAATTGTAGAAAAGATTATTGAAGCTCGTAAACGTGCAGCCAAGATTCGACTTCTGAAGAAATTGGAGTCATTTGAATGAGCATGAAACCAAATATTAAAGTAGGTGATAGATTTCTGTCAAATAATTGTGGTTGGTGTACTGTAACAAAATACAATCTGTATTCCGATATCACTATAGTTTTTGATAACTTTTCAACAGAAGTACAGACTACGGGTGGAAAACTAAGAAAGGGTCAGTTCGTTAACCCAGAAGTGAATATCCGTAGGGAGAATGTTAAGTATAATCATTTGTCAGAAATTGTAGAGTATGACGAAACAAGTCCTAGTGGTCTGAGATGGAAAGTGTTTCGATACTCTGGTAAGGATAATTTAAAGGTGCAATGTTATCCCGGAGATGTGGTTGGAAGTTGTCACGGAGGATATTGGAAGATTAATATTGATGGTTTAAAGAGCAGTGCTCACCGTGTGGTGTGGGTTTTATTTCATGGAGAAATTGATTCTGATTTGTTTATTGACCATATCGATGGAGATGGAACAAACAATAAAATTGAGAATCTTAGACTTGTACCAAGAGTAATTAATGCCAGAAACGCAAAGAAGAATATTAACAATTCAACAGGAGTGTCTGGTGTAAAGTATCAAACCAATACAGATAGAAAAGGTGATCCTTACTATTATTATGTTGCGGTTTGGAGAAACATCGATAATACAGAATCATGTAAATGCTTCCCTGTTGCTAAATTAGGTGATGCAATAGCGTTTGAAATGGCTTGTGAACACCGTAAGAAAATGATTGAAGAACTTAACGCTCTTGGAGCGGGATACACTGAAAGGCACGGAACATGAAAGCAAAAGAACTACTAGCACAACTGAAGCTGCTATCCAAAGCAGAACTGGAACTGTCCGTCTACGGTTACTGCGACCACGGACAATCTCCAGAGAAAGTACAATCACCTTCGATAATTTATTTCGGAGATGATCCAAGTGAGGGTTATGCAAACGATGAAGAGGACGCAGAAGAAAATGGCTACAAACACAAAGCAATTTTGCTGTAAGCAAAGCTCTGAGAGTGATTACGTACACAACGGCGATAAATGGCAGCGAATTCCAAAAGCCTTTCTCACAGCCGCAAGGCGAACACAACAAGAGGAAACTGAACAATGACAAGAGACGACTATGAATGGCAGCTAAAACACCTATATGAAAAGTGGGCTGCTGATGAGTATTCTGACAAAGAATACAGAGAAAAACTACGACAGTTGGAAATGTATTGGGAAGAACAATGAAAACAGCAACTATCATCGACAACGGAGACGATTGGATAGGCATCTACATTGATGGTAAGCTTGTCGTACAAGACCATCGAATCAATCCGAGAGAACTTCTGAAGCAACTTGGATATTTTGTAGAGTGTCCTGAACCAGATTATGACTGGATGGATGATGTAGCTTATCTGCCAGAAGATTTGAGTGATGTTAAATTGGTGGAGGAGGAACAATGACTCTTGAAGAATACAACACACGAGAAAAAGAACTCCTAGAAATCTATCGCACATATGACATGACTGAGGATGAATTGGAAAACGAACTAGACGCTTTGCATGAGCAATGGCTTGCAGAGAAGGAGAGCAAACAATGATGCACTACCAAGATTACAGGGATGCTATATCAGTATTGACAGATTTGTGGGAAGCTGAGAAAATTGATGACAGGGAATATTATTCTAGGTTAGCAGACTTGACAGCAAAACTTACAGCCTATGACAAAACCTAAAACATGGACAATCCCCAAGAAAGCTCCTTGGTTACCAATTGTACAAATCTGTATTGACCTTCTTGTGAATGAACCTCCTCGTACCGACAACAGGGGAGAACGTGCAAAGATACGAATCAAGCTTCCCAAAGCCTACAAAGTTCCTGCACGTTTACCAAAGTGTGTTATGCTTCCTTGTGAAGATGAAGCTTACGAGATACGAGAATATCGTGCCTTTACTTTGCTGGACTGGCTAAACGAGCAAGGAATTTCTCACTTCTCCTCGCACGACATCTACACACAACGAAGGGGCGTTCTGAAGAGTTTGGATTGGATGTGCAAGGAAATTGGCATTGATTGAGAATTGTCTTGACAGCAGTAAGAATTGTCTATAAGATGTTCACATTAGCTCAGGAGAGCTTAATTTAAGGAGAATCAAGTGGAATACAATAATGAACTAGCTTACTACTCAGATGTGACAACGAACAAAGAACGTGTGAAGCCTGTTGTGCATTACACTGCTAGGTGGAACGATTTTGAAATTGGCAAGAGCGTGACAATTACTACTGTGGATCATCCTGCGGCATATTTGAACGACTTTCCAGTTGTCTACACGAGTGCTATTGTGGCATTTGACGAAGAAACTGGTGAGTTTGAGACTCGTAACACTTTGTACAAGCCTTTCAAGGGAGATTGATTATATGGGTGGAAAACTGGTTGAAGACACATCTAAAACTAATCCTAAACAAATCCATGGGCAGTCAAGTATTCCTTTGTCGCTGTTCAGCCCATTAGGCACAGCGTACGGCTCATTGGGCAAGCTGAACGGTAAGCTGAAGTACGGTCTGTCCAATTTTGTAGCAACGCCTGTAATCGCTTCTATCTACGTTGACGCTATCCGACGACATCTTGACAAGTGGATGAGCGGCGAGGAAGTTGACAGCGCTGATGGTGTGCCTCACTTTGGCGCTATTCTGGCAAATGTTGATATCCTGTTGTGTGCTCGTGCTGCTGGAACTCTCGTAGATGACCGACCACAGTTTAAAGGCTATCAAGAAGAGATTGCAAAGCTCTCACCGATTGTGAAAAGTTTGCACGAACTACATTCTGACAAGCAACCAAAGCACTACTACCTGAAAGACCAAGATGGCACAAAGTAAGAAGCGTAGTTGGCAAGAGGCTTGGATTAACATTGCTGTTGGCTACAGCATTAACTTCATTGCTAATATTGTTGTGTTCCCTATGTTTGGGTATAACGTGTCAATTCATGACAACATCATTATTGGTATTATCTACACATTCATCAGCTTGGGACGACAATATGTTATCCGACGCTGGTTCAGCAAGGGAGACTAAATGATCTTCTTTAAAAAGAAAGCTGTGCCAGAGACTAACAACACTAAAGAGATTGTTGTCTTTGACTCTTATCGAGTGAATTGGGTCAGTGCAAGGAAACTTAGCAGCTTGGCAGATTTACAAGACGAGTCAGAGTTCTTCCTGACAAAAGAGCAAGCTGAAGAATTCGCTGAGTCCTTGCGCAATGCTCGTAAGATTCTGAAGGACAGAGGTTTTAGTATCATCACTGTGGAGAAGAACTAATGAACATCATTGTCGAAACACTTATGTGGCTTGGGCTAATTGCAATTGTTCTGTATGCGATTACTGAGAATAAATAAAGCTTGACAATTGTTAGAAGAATCTGTATAATAACTGTTCTGTGACGTAGTATGGGCGATGCCTTACGAAGCCGTGACAAGTCTCCGGTAAAGTCCTCTTGGTCACATAGAGGCACTAACAATACCACCGTGGCAGACTGGACTATGCATCCGTTTTCTACACGGACTTTAAGGGGATTCGATTTCCTCCGGTGGTTCCATAATTGTTGTGTATCAACAAACGTCTGTGCTGACTTAGCACGTAAATAAACTAAAGGAAACAAATGAAGCCACGCAATATTAATGCACCTGAACGTAATACCACTGCTGGTGAGCAGAAGGAATTTGTACCAATCATTCCAGAAGACGGTTTGCAAGCTGTGCAGATTGGACTGCTGGTTGACTTGGGCAGTCATAAGAAGCAGCCTAAGTTTGCTAAGACTAACTCTGGTGATCGGGAGCAAGACGAAGAGGGTAATGATAAAATCATCTGGCCTAAGCCTGACGCTGTGGAGCAGAAGATTGCTTGCTACGTTGACCTGCTGGACCAAACTCACGACTATGAAGGTGATATTGGAGTCAAGAATATTCGTCTGCCGCTGCACCCTGTCAATCGCGGCATGTCTGATGGTCTGAACTTTACCACTGTTGCACCTCGTGACCCAAAGACCAATGCGTACATCAAAGGGCGAGCTTGGGTACTGGCTTCCACGTCGCAGTTCTACAAGATTGCTAACGTTGTGAAGTATGAGGACGGCAAGAAGGTTGGTGAAGTAATCTTTAGCCCAGAGTATAAAAACCCTAAGCTGAATGATATCGGTCAACTGGTCGGCAAGCCATTCATGTTTGATGTCAATGTCAAAGTTGAAAAGAAGGATGATAAGACGTATGTGAATACGAAACTTAAGAGTCCTGTCCCCTTGCTCAAGAGCATGACTCCACCAGAGGCTCTGATTAAAGCACTGTCTGTCAACTTCGATGATGACGATATTCTGGAAGAGAAAGAAGAACTGGGTGGTGTAGCTAAGTTTGACTTGCTGCGAATGGCTGACGTACGGAAAATCGTATTGGCTGAAGAGTACCAAGGTAGTAAGATGCAAGCTGCGGTTGTAGAACGTAACGGTGAAGATGGTGAGAAAGAAATCATCAACAAGGCTAAAGAGATTCTGTCGAAGATTCAAGAATCGGACAAAGACTTGATTGAGATTCGCACCAAGTTCCCTAATGGGAAGCCTGAAGATGGCGAGGCTGCTGTTGAGACTCCAAAGGTTGTTAAAGCTGTTGCACCTAAGAAGCCACAAGCTCCTGTGGACGACAGTGACCTCGAAGATTCGCCTTTTTAGCATTAACTAAATTGTCCCTGCACTCGAAAGGGTGTGGGGATTTTTGTTTACCAAGGAGAACATATTGACCCAACATGCAAAAGAACTAAAACAAATTAAAGACGCTTCCGGTTACACTTGGCCTAAAGGTGCATTTGTAGCTGGTGGAGCAATCACCAGCGTATTCACAGCACAACCAATCAACGATGTAGACTTCTACTTCAAGACTCAGAAAGATTTTATTACTGCGGTAGGTAATGCTTACGATGATGGAATGTGGTGCTTGGCTGCTACAGATAGGGCCATTACATTTGGTAATCGTGATGGAGCTATCATTCAATTCATGTTGTTTGATTTCTTCCAAGAAGTACAAAATGTATTTGATGCATTCGACTTCACTGTTTGCATGGGTGCATACGACATTGACAAAGAAGAGTTTGTATTCCAAGAAGACTTCTTTAAACATGCTGCACAACGTCATATGAGTTTCCATGCGGGCACTCGTTATCCATTCGGTAGCTTGCTGCGAGTGCTGAAGTATCAAGATCGTGGATACAAGATCAATCGTGCTGACATGCTGCGAATTGGTTTGGCTCTACACAAAGTAGAACTGAATTCTTGGGATGATCTGGCAGCAGCTATCGGTGGTCAATACGGTGAGCGTGCTCTGATTGATACCGAAGTTCCTTTCTCTATCGATGCAGCTATGGCACTGTACAAGAAGAAGCCTGACATTGTTGTGAGTTGTGCTAATGAAGCAATGCCGGGTAATGCTTATGATGTGCTGCTTAAAGTCGGGATTGAAGTTGTGGAGAACGAAGACTTTGAGAAAGATGATATTCTCTGGTTGAAGGGAGAGTAAGATGGCTGGCCGATTAGCAGTAATTGATGGCGACCTTCTGGCTTTCAAATGTGCAGCCGTAACAGAGAAGCGTAGCGTAATTGCCACACACAAAGAAACTCTTGATAAGTATGAGTTTGATACAGCAACAAAGTTTAAAGAGTGGGCGTCTGATGCGGCAGACCAATATGACTTGGAAGCTGTGAGGAAGCCAGAGCCAATTGCAAATACTCTGCGTTCCATCAAGAGTAAGCTGAACAGTATTATTGAGGCGTGCAAAGCGGATAGCTATCATATTGTGATTTCTGGAGATGACAATTTCCGCAAGAGTATTCCTCTACCCTCTCAGTATAAGAACACTCGCAGCGATTCTGGTAAGCCTATTAATCTTGCAGAAGCTAAAGAATATCTTGTTAAGTTTCACAATGCGGAGACGGCAGTAGGCGAGGCTGATGAAGTGTTGGTGGCGTATGCTTATCAGGGATATAAAGATGGTGAAGTGGTAATTCAGGCCAGCACAGACAAAGATGCCAATCATGGTCCCGGTTGGCTGTATAATTGGGATACCATGGACGAACCGGAGTTGATTGAAGGGTATGGTGCACTCACTCTAATTCTCCGTGATACTGGTAAGAAGAAAAAGAATGGTGATCCTACTTATGAGAAAATCATCAAAGGTAAAGGGCGAGCATTCCTCTGGTTCCAATTCATGTTTGGTGATCCAGTTGACGCGTACAAGCCATGCGAGCTTGCTAAAGTAAAGTTTGGAGATGTAGGTGCTTATGAGCTTCTGAAGGATTGCACCACAGACAAGGAAGCTGCTGTAGTTGTTATGAATCAGTACAAGTATTGGTATCCAGAGCCTACCACCTATCGTGCTTGGGATGATTCTCTGCACACTAAAGATTGGATGGAAATCTGGCAGATGTATGCTGACTGTGCGTTCATGCCTCGCTGGGATGGTGATCGGTTTATTGTGAAGAATGTTTTGGAGAAACTTAAAATTGAACACTAACACTACCCGCATTAAAAACTCCCAAGGACAATGGGCAACCGTCTGGCCTATTAGTTATTACTACTACAGCCTCCAATATGACGGCGAGAAAGAAACAGTCACGATTACGAAGGGCCAATTGGAAGTGTTGAAGAAGTATTCGCTAGAGGTTGTTATAACTGACCACAGTGTAATCAAAACTAGCAGATACGGAGAGAAGTATGTTGCATCTGAGGAGAGTGATTTGAATGGTGATTTTACTCGTCAATGTATCGACAAACTCAACATGTACACTGGTTGCATGAGCTACAATGACAGCTACTTTGGTGAACCTGAAGGGGAACTTAAACGAATTATTCGACAGCTTGACAAGACTTATAAAACTCCTGAAAATAAGTATATCGGTACTTTCATGTCTCCAGAAACCTTTGCAGATAAATTTGAAGACATCCTGTGCCGGCAATCTGAAGATGCTCTTTACACTAGTAGCCCTTCTGCTGGCGGTTATTCTCGTGATCCTGATTACTCTATTGGGGAAGATGCTGATAAGCTGATTGCTGAGTATACTAAGGCTGTTGAGTACAAAAAAGGTGACAAGATTGACGCTAGTATTCTTGAGTTTAAAATTGAACTTGTTGGTATGAACGAAGCTCAGAAAGCTGTAGAAGAACTGGCAGAAGCCTCTAACACTCTTCTGGAATCCATCAAAAACTTCACCTCTGGCACAGGTCATGATGTGTTTATCTCGGAGGGGGTTTATAAGGTTTATCGTAGCCAAGAAGACATGCCATACATCTGCTACTCCGATGAGCAAGTTGTGGCTGTCATGGATGCTTTGAAAACTCTGGATGAAGCTGGCAAGGAAGGTGAGGGTAGATTCTTTACGTTGAATATTGAGGGTATTGTTTGATGGCCGTAAAGAAGCCTAAAGAGCCTCTGGTAAGGTGTGGCGGAACAATGACAGAGAGTGCTTACCTAGCTTGGATTCGTTCAGCACTCCGCTCTAAATCTCTTCGCTGGCCTCCTCGTGCTGAAGCATTCAAGCTTGCTAGACGTGCTTACAAAGGCCCGAACAAACAGCAGAAGTGGGAATACCAGTGCGCTATCTGTGGTGAGTGGTTCAAGATGAAAGATTGCGTTGCCGATCATTTCCCGGTGAGTGCAGGAAGTATTCTGACTATTCAGGATATTGGGCCGTTCGCTAATAATCTTTATTGCGAGGTAGAAAATTTCCGCATACTGGATAAAACTTGTCACGATATTCATACGGTGGCAGATAAGCAGGGAATTTCTTTCGAGGAAGCTCGCATAGAAAAAGAGAAGATTTCCTTGCTGAAACCTGCCAATAAGAGTATAATGCAAGCTCTGCTGGATGAACATGGATATGTTTGTAAGAATCCTGAACAGAGACGTAAGGCACTTGATGAAATATTTGCTAAGAAAGGTTGTGATGAATAATAAAACAGTAGTGTTTGATGCACAGCGAGAAATTGCAGAGTTGAAACGACGAGTGGAGTATCTTGAGAAGCTTGACCCCACTTATGGCAAAGCTGTTACGTATGCAAGTGGTTTGGCTTACGTCCCTACCGATGGATACACAACAAAGCTGCACGATTGTTCTCACCATAATGTGTTCAATGTTAGTGATATGGTCGAAATGAGAACTAATACAGAACTGTTGGATACTTTGAAGCAAGTGGCTAAGGATTTTAAGGAGAATAAGCTTGATTGATAACAAAGAGTGGGAACAAGATGCTGTTAAGTTGGCAAACACTGGTGTGATGTCATGGCGCGATATTGCCATCCAAGTAAATAAGCCGAAAAGCACAGTGAGTGATATGCTTCGTAGTTATTTCTCCGAGTTGAAGTTGGATGAGGTTTATAGTATTGACGAGAAATATTACGAACCTGCACCTAAACAGAGTCATGACAATTCTCGTATTTTGTTCATTTCTGACATGCACATTCCGTATCATCATCCGAATACTATCCCCTTCTTGAAGATGCTGAAGGAACGTTATAATCCTACACGAGTGATTTGTCTAGGAGATGAGCTTGACAAACATGCACTAAGTTTTCACGACAGCGACCCGGATTTGATGAGTGCTGGTGATGAGCTTCGTGCTGCACTGCCAATCATCAAACAGATTGAAGAGTTGTTCCCAGTGATGGACATTATCGACAGTAATCATGGTAGCATGGTGTTCCGTAAGTCGAAGGCTCACGGTATCCCTCGACACTACCTGAAAAGCTACAATGAAGTGTTACAAGTTGGCGATGGTTGGCAGTGGGTACACGATCTAACAATCGACCTTCCAGACGGTCAAAAGGTTTACATTCACCATGGCAAGAGTGCTGAAGCAATTAAAACTTCTCAGGCGATGTCTATGAGCCATGTGTGCGGCCACTTCCATGAGAGCTTTGGTGTGAAGTATTGGGCCAATCCTAATGGTTTGTTCTTTGCAATGAACAGCGGTTGTTTGATTGCAGATGACAGTTATGCGTTTGCGTACAACAACACTAATTTGAAACGTCCTATTATTGGCACTAGTCTGATTATTGATGGTGTCCCTATTTTAGAAGCAATGAGTTTGTGATGAAACAACTACAAGTGCCATTAGTGGGATTGCCAATCTCCTTAATTCTAATTTCTTATGGCAGAGTAGCACTTGTAAAGAATCACCAGACATTTCCAACAATCTTTGATTTTGATAATACTGTAGTTATTAGTGTTGAAGATATTGTTGTGAATGGGGAAGCTTTCAAGTATAATGTTGCTCTGCCTTTGACAGAAGGATTAAAGATTTGGTTAGTAAGTTTAGATTTGGAAAATCCATTTGAGGAGTATTATGAAGATTGAAATTAACAACGTAGTAGACGCATGCCACAAAGCTTCTTTCGATGCTGGTTGGTGGACCGACAAAGAGGGTAACAGCACAACCCTGAACCCAATGTGTTTTTCCAATAAACTGTGTCTGATTCACAGTGAGATTTCTGAAGCAATGGAAGGTGATCGCAAAGATTGTCCTGATGATAAGCTACCTCACCGAGATATGCGAGAAGTGGAGTTGGCGGACGCTCTGATTCGTATTTGCGATTTGGCGGGAGCTTACAACATGGACTTGGGCGGTGCTGTTGTGGAGAAGATGGAGTATAATAAGAATCGTCAGGATCACAAGAAAGAGTCTCGTGAGGCTGCTGGTGGGAAGGCCTACTGATGGCACTTCTTGCACCAGATGCGAAAGATTCTTCTGGGAGGTGGATTTCAACCTATATTGTCAACGGGGTTCAATACAAGACTAAAGCAAATCAGACTTGGCAAGATATGAAATCTCGTTGTGTAGAGAGAAGTAAATATCACAAAAAACGACCCACTTATATTGGTTGCACTGTATCTGAAGAATTTTTAGACTTTCAATACTTTGCGGATTGGTACAGTAAACAGGTGGGTTATGGGGAGCTTAAATACGACTTAGACAAAGATATCCTCGTTCCCGGCAACAAAGTCTACGGTGAAAAGTTCTGCGTACTTGTGCCTACAAGCCTCAACAGTTTTCTGTCAGCTTCGAGTGTTGGTCCTTATCCCACAGGCGTTGCGAAGAATCATGGGAAATTTATGGCTAGAGTCAATCAAGATGGGATTGGCAGAAAATATTTAGGTAATTTTGGAACGTACCAAGAAGCATTCGGTGCTTACAAATCTGCGAAACAAGATGAGGCTTTGAGGTGGACTGAAAGGTTGAGGTCTGGAGAGTTCTTGGTCGATGCGCGGGTAATTACTGCACTAGAAAATTGGAAGTACAAGGAGGAAGAATGATTTGCATCTCAGTTTCAGATTTACAACTAATCACAGAACTCTCAGAAATGTCGGAATTCGACATTGTGAGAATTGAAAACGATCCACTCGTTGCAAAGTATGCACACCAGATTGGCATTGATGTAGAGTATCCTATGGCATACTTTGCAAATAAGCACCGCAACTTGCAAAACAAAGTTGTCACAGGATACAGGTTGTGTGGGGAGGTACGCTGTGATGTTGAGTATCGAAACAGTTACTTGGCAGGTATTACAGAAAGGTTGATTATTTCGAGTTTTTCCGACCCGTCTAAAATGACAGAAATAGCTGAACTGTCTTTCAAAACTAGAGACTGGGCAGAATATCTTAATGATAACGACAGCTTAGATTGGCAGGAAGACCGGGCGGTACTCCCGCAGGACCAGTTGGAAGAAGACTGGGAAGCTGAAGAAAAGAAGATTGCAGAGTTGAATGATATTCTTGTTAGTATTCGAGGTCCGGTATATAATAGCTCCGGTGCTTTGAAGACCATGGAAGAATATAAAGAGTTTGCAGAAACACGAGAAATTTATTTGGAGAAATATGACTGCTAAAAATGTATTTGTAGAAAAACGAGATGGTGTCAAAGTTCCCTACGATGTAATCAAGATCAAGCAATCTATTGCTCATGCAGTGGGCAACACTGGTGCCAACCCTCTTGCCTTGGAGGCTCGTATTGACCAGTTTATCAAGAACGGTATCAAGACATCTGCTATCCAAGCTAACATTATCGAGCACGCCAAACAGCTTGCTACGCCACAGGAGCCTGAGTGGCTGAACGTGGCAGGCAAAGCCCTTGCTGCTGACATGTGGGCCAACTACAAGCTGCGTGGCAAGACCTTCCTAGAGGTTGTCAAGTACAACACGAAGAAGGGCGAGTGGCACAAGGACATTCTTGACACGTACTCCGAAGACGAGATTAACGAGCTTGGTAATTACATTGACCACTGCCGCGACTTGGAGCACTCTCACTCGTCTCTGGTAACTGCCAAGAAGAAGTATCTCGGTAAGTTTGAATTGAACCAGCACATGCATATGGGTAATGCAATGCGCTTTGGTCAATTTGAGAAGCCAGAGAAACGTATTGCACGAGTCAAAGAGTTTTATGACGTGCTGAGTAATCGTGAGTTCTCTCTTGCTACACCTTTCATGATTAACTTGCGTAAAGGTGGTAACATTGCTTCTTGCTTCATTATTGCTCTTGAAGATGACTTGGAATCGATCTTTGATAATGTAAAGCGCATTGCTCGTATCAGTAAACAAGGCGGAGGTGTTGGAGTATTCCTTGGTTATCTGCGTGCTGAAGGCAGTGATGTAGGTGGAGCGGAAGATGCTGCTGGACCTGTGTCTCAGTGGGTTAAAATTATTAATGATACTGCTGTGGCAGTCAATCAAGGCGGCAAGCGTGCGGGTGCTGTGACTTGTGCTCTGCCAGTTTGGCACAATGATATTCAAGGCTTCTTGGACATGCAAACAGAACACGGTGACTTGCGATTGAAGTCATTTGATGTGTTCCCGCAAGTAACGATGCCTGACTTCTTTTTGGAACGCGATAAGGCCAATCAGAACTATATCACCTTCTGCCCGTTTGAAGTTAAGAAGAAACTTGGTATTGATATTCGTGGTATGTGGTGCGAAGAGTTTGAGCAAGCTTACGAGAAGATCGAAGCAGCATTCTATGCCGGTAAGTTGAAGGTTGCCAAAGAATTGAAAGCCAAAGATGTGATGAAGATCATCATGCGCTCTCAGTTTGATAGTGGCTTGCCTTACATTGCTTTCACTGACGAGATGAATCGTCGTAATCCTAACAAGGGTGACAAGCAAGCTTACGGTATTGTGTGTGGGAACTTGTGCACAGAGTCGTTCTCTAATGTTCTCCCAGACGTGCTAGGACATGTTTGTAATCTAGGTTCCATTAATCTAGGGAATATCCGGGATCACGAACATTTGGCTAAGGTAACTCGCATCGCTACTCGAATGCTTGATTATGGAATCAGTTTGACGAAATCTCCTGACCAGATCAACCAAGACCACAATAACCTTTACCGAACAATCGGAATCGGGCAGATGGGCCTTCATGACTACCTCGCTAAGAACTGGTTGAACTTTAAGAGCATCAAAGAGATTCGTGACTTGAGTGAGGTTATAGAATACAATGCTATCCTTGAGAGTGTTGAACTCGCTAAAGAGTTTGGTAGTTTCGACGCTTTCGAGAACTCGGATTGGAAGAACGGTAAGCAGATTGAGTATTTTGCAAGTAACAGCCGTGAGAGTCAGATTGCTTGGATGGACGTGCAAAAAGAGATTGACAAATATGGTATGCGCAACAGCCAACTGACTTCTCCTGCACCTACCACCAGCACTTCGATTTATCAAGATGCTTCCGCTAGCGTGCTTCCGGTGTATTCGGGCTTCTTTGCCGAGGGCAACGGCAATGGAAGTTTGCTCGTGGCTGCAAAGTATTTAAAAGAAAATCCTATCTGCTACGGCAAAACGTTCTCTAAGCACTCTCCGATTGAGATTATCGATTATGTGTCTGAGGCTCAAAAGTTTATTGATACTGGTTGCAGTATGGAACTCATTCTAGACCAGAATAAAGAAGGCTTCACCGCTAAAGATTTGTACGATGCAATTCATTATGCTCACCAGAAGAAGTGCAAGACGATTTACTATATTCGCAGCATTAAGAAGAATGCGACATTGCAGAAAGCTGAAGCGGACTGTGCTGCGTGTGCCGGATAACCTGAAAGGATTTAATGGAACACAAGAAAGTATTCAATGAGCACGGTAGTGATGCCACTGGTGATCGTCTGATTGTTGGTGGTAACTCTACCGGTATCATGAACCTCAATAGTATCAAGTACAAGTGGGCTACTAACCTTCTGAACATTATGCAGAATAACTTCTGGTTGCCGCAGAAGGTTAGTTTGGTAGAGTCTAAGACGACGCTGAAAGAGCTTACTGAAGCTGAGATGAAAGCTGTGAAGAACACCCTAAGCTTCCTGATTGCTCTGGACTCTATGCAAGTGAATAACTTACCAATGCTTTCGGATTACATCACAGCACCAGAAGTAAGCGCACTCTTCACTGTGCAAGCATATCAAGAATTGGTGCATAGCCAAAGCTACCAATACATTCTTCAAGAGTTGTTCCCTAACTTGGAACGTGAGGAGATATACAATTACTGGCGAACTAACCCACTGCTGCTTGAGCGTAATAAGACGATTGCAAAGCTCTATCAGGCTTTTGCAGACGATCCTACTCAGGACAACTATAAGCTGGCCTTGGCAGCAGATTTCGTTCTAGAGGGTATTTACTTCTACAATGGATTCAATCTGTTCTATCAGTTAGCTTCACGTAATAAGCTTGTTGAACCTGCTGCGATTATCAAGTATATTGAAAACGATGAAGTCACTCATGTGTCGTTTATGAACTTCCTTATCAAAGATATGTTTGATGAAGATGACATGAAGATGTTGGAGGGAGTGATTCGGGAAGCTGTTGAACAAGAGATTGTGTGGGGCCATGAGATTTATGGCGACAACATTCTTGGTATCTCTAAACAGTCTACGGAGTCGTATGTGAAGTGGATGGCTAATCAGCGTGCGAAGGTTGTTGGTCTTGGTGTGTTGTACAAGGGATTTTCTGTCAACCCCTATGCTCATTTGGATCACAGCAAAAAGGAGAACTTCTTTGAGAGTTCTGTGACCGAGTATTCGCACTCTACTGCCGTTGAAGGTTGGGATGACTTTTAACCCTTGACAACCTTGAGAACTACTTGTAAAAATGGTAGTTCTCAATTTGGAGAAACAATGAACACAATTAAAACACTTCTGACACTTGTTGTGAGTGTACCACTAGCAGCCCTAGCACTCTTCATGCTATTCGCTGGAGCAACTATTGTAATCGGCTTCATGTGCCTTGCTTGTTACACTTGGGTGCTTTGTGTAGGCGTGCAAGCTCTGTATAAATCTTTTGCTGTGCAATTTAAAACTAAATAAGGAATGACAATGAACCAAAACGTAACCCTGCAAACCTACGCGCAAGAAGTTCTCCCTAGTCTGCGTACTTTGGACACCAAGTCTCAGATACTTAAAGAGTGGGAAGCTGACCAAGTTTTCCTAACTCAGAAGAAGGCTGAAATCAAAGCTATCCAAGAGGAAATGAAAGCTTTCACAGAAGACAAAGAACCTGAGTTGGTGCGGGAGATTAAAGACCTGAAGACTGATATTGGTTTGGCTGTTAAAGCAATGGTCAAAGGGACTGACTATAAACCAGCACAGATGAAGCAGTATTTGTCTTCGCGTGCAAAGGATAAAGTTGAGGACGTTCTTGAGAAGGCTGAATTGTTCTCAGAACTTGAAGAAGTCCTTAACTAAATATTTAAATTGCAACTGCCCCGAAAGGGGCTTTTATTGTTGGAGATTAGTTTGGAAGAAGAATTTAATAAATATTTCTATTACGACGAAACCTCCCCAAGTTGTTTGCGATGGAAGGTGGAGCGCAGGGGCGGTAAGGGAGTAGGGAGGGTTTTATGCTCTCCGGGAGATGTGGCAGGTAGTGTAGAAAAGGCTGGGTATTTTGTTGTCGGTATAAATTATAAAGTATATAAAGTCCACCGAATTATCTGGCAACTAGTAAATGGCCCGATATCTCCAAGTTTTCAGATAGACCACATAGACAGAAACAAAAAGAACAACTCTATTCAGAATCTTCGCTGCGTCGAGAATGCAATTAATTCCCGCAACAGAACAATAAATCCTAGAAATACTTCTGGTCATAATGGCGTCATGCTAGCTAATCTCCGAGGGTATCTTTATTGGAGAGCTAGTTGGCACTGTGTCAAGCTTGGGCGAAGAGTATCTAAGTCCTTCAGAATTCTGACTTATGGATATCAGACAGCTTTCGATCTGGCCGTGAGTTACAGGGAAAAGATGATATCTTTACAGAATAGTTTTGGTGCTGGATATACTGAAGATCATGGGCAACAAAAAGCCCACGTCCTGTGAAGGATAGTGGGTAAGTCTTTTCTACCGAAAAGGACATCTGTACATACTACTTGTTCTTTGTTGTAACAGCATCAATCAGCGCTTGCTTGCTGTCAGCACACTCCCAGTAAATCTGAGAGTTGGCGATAATATTACGTGTCAAGTCCGCTCCAGTTGTTCCCTCAAGGCTTTGGAGTGGCTTGCACGGTTGTACCAGATTGCTTGGTAGCTGCACGTCCCGCGAGGGCATCGTTGATGAGCATCCTACCTGAGTCATCGATACACTGCACATTATAAATAGGCTTATCAATAATGTGAGTAATTTCCTTGGTGATGGTGTTGACATTCTGTTGCCTCGTATTCTTCAAATCCTCATACTTCTGGGAAACAAGATTGTACTTATCTTGTTGTGCCTTGTCTGCTTTAGCTTGTTCTTCTGCAATCTCTGAACGAGCATCCTCACCACCTTTGTGGTAAACTCCATAAAATACTCCACACAGCACAGCAATCACAATCAAGTATTCAGCTAGCTTAGCTTGCCATCCAATGAGATTAAACATTACCGTTCTCCTCTTTAGGAGCTTCTGACACATGCTTCTTATTAGTCTTCAGGTACATGCCAAGCACGCCTAGAATAGCTGCCAAGCCCCCTGAGAAGGATAGCATGTCAAATTGTACGTGCTGCCAGAAGGTTTGATACGCGTGGCACACAAAGCCGTAGAAGGAACCTCCTACAGCCCCTGCACGTACAGGGTCAATTGTGAGGCCATCCTCCTCAGTGAAGATATCGAGCGTCCAACGCTTAATGGTAGCCCACTTCATAATTACCCCTTCACAGAGATAAACAAATCTCGCTCAGCCTTGCGACGATTGGTCAGGCCATTTGATACTTGCCCTTTAACTTTATTCCAACGAGGGAACTGTTCAGCAGCACCTACCATGTCCTCTTTATTCAGCAGCTTCACCAGAGTGGATTCTTCGAAGGCTGACTGCCCGATATTGAACTGAAGCGATACGCACGCAGCAAGCTTCTCAGGTGAGCGTTTGAGCAGCGTAGGAGCGGCTTTGAGAACTTGCTCAATGCGAACCCTCACTTGTTGATCCAAATCGCTCTCAGCCTGTTCTAGCGCCCATACAGTGCCAAGCTTGAGTCCTTTGAAGGTAGCTCCGTACCCTATAGTTACTGGTTCAGGTGATAGCTTCTCCCATTCTTTCGGAATGACAAACTTACCGTCACGATACGCACGAGATTTCAGGTTGTTCTCAAGAGCTTTACCCAATGCGCTGTAAGGGTCCGGATAAGCTACAAGGGAGAGTTCTTCGGTAGGGCGGATAAACTTCTTAGCAATACGTGTTGCTGTTGCAATCAATTCTTCTTTGTTCATAATATTTTCCTTTGGTAGACTAATAAACTTACGCGTGCACAACGCACGAGATAGTTGTAATGCCCATCTTTTAAGATAAATCTTACGTGGGCTTGTGTATTACTAATTGCTGCCGATGTTATTGGCTCTGAACAACAAATTAAGTTGGTTCAGAATATTCTGTTCCGTACTGCGCAAGGCTTCACGCATTTGTGCCATTTGGTCGCGCATGTCAGAGCGGAGCAGTTCAATGTCTCTATCTGCACGTTGCTGGGATTTCTCCACCATGTGCTTCGCTTCTTCCCTCATCTCGCTTAATCCTTTTTCAAGTTTAGATTCGATTTTGAGGAACCTGTCATTGTTGTGTTCATCGGCATCTTTAAGGCTTTGAACCTCGGACCTGATAAAATACCAGACCGTTCCGAATAAGATTGTCAAGAGGAATAAAGCTCCTGACAACATCCAGCTAAATTCCCCTGAAGGCATATCTAATCCTTTGTTTAATAAAATCTAGTACAACTGGTGAAAAGATTATACAACTGATAATCTCTAAGTATTCTAAATAATTCGCAATCTGGTAGTACACAGGGTCTGTCTCGTACCGCCAATCAATAAGATGTCCAACACATAGCATGAAGGACAGTCCTATGATTGGTAACGAAGATTGACGCCAGACAGCAATGGCTGCGTAGATGATAAACATGTCTACAAAGAACACAATCATGAACCATGCACTTCTGTCTGTCATCAAGCTCAAGGGATAATGTGCTGACCAGCTTATTCCAATTACCACTGTCATCCACATAGCACCTTGGTTAGCCCTACTACACCATATTGCGAGAATGAATAGGGCTAGGTATATCATTTGTTAGAAGGCTTTGGAGGAGGCGGAGGTGGTGGGGTTCCTCCTCCTGTCATACGTGGAGCAGTGTTCATAATATTCCCTTTCAAGAGTGCTACGTTAAAATACATTTAGATAAGTCCCTCAATACTACACGTCAAATAGCTAATAGACTTATAATCAACACTAATTTCCCAATCCTTATAATACCCATAGACAATCAAAGATGTCTTGGCATTACTTGTGAGATTTCTCATTGTTGTGTTAGCATTCCACACACAAGGAGTAGCCCGAATCTGCGACATAAGCCTTGCAACAGTATCGACAGTAGAATCGTCCATCAGTTGCTTAGTATTCATTCTCTTGGCATAACCACGCTTTGTAAGTGTAGGATTACCAAATGCGTCAATTGTCTTGACAGAGTAGTCAACAATACCAATTGTTGGGGATGTCTCAGTTGAACCTAAGTAGTATTTAGTACCTACTACGAAGTTACCAATAGCTGGTTTGATGTTATCAGCATACACGTCCAGAGATATAACACCATTAATATATGGGGTAAGTCCTGTAATAGTGTAATCTGTAATTGGTACTCCTGAAGAACCTCCAGTAAAATCCACAGTGTTAGTGTACATTTGCACACCACCTGAAAATACCTTTACCGTGATATAATCTGCTGAGACATTAATCAAGCTAATGCTAGATTGAGTTGGACCTGTGAAATAACTCAGAATGTGATTGCCAGAGTTAGTGGAAGTTTGCGTACCAACTTGTGTATCGATTAACGCATAAGCATTTGTGGAGCCTATAACAGACCACCATGTAGGGCTGATATCTGGTTGGTGGTTGGTGTTGGACGCTTGTAGTGATGCATACTTTACGTGTTTGTAGATTACTGAATTGCTACCAGATACATCAATGCCGTAAGTTGTAGCTCCACTCCACACAGGGAAATCATTCTCAGGAATGTTCGTGTAATACATACCTTGTGCGTCCACAGTATCTGCTGCACGATCTGTTGCTGTAGCTGATATAATGTCAGCATTACGAGTTACAGCGACTGTGGTTGTAGCGATGTAGGATGTACGTGTCAGGTTAGCTGTTCCGAATGTTCCGAAGCCTGTGTTAGTAGTTTCTAGTTGAGCACCCCAGATAATTGCCGAGCCTGTTGTTGCTACATTAAAAGTAGTCGAGCCGTTTGTGTTTACAGCGGGATAAACCTTACAAGATGCCACAGTGTTTCCTGCATTATTATTGTAAATACCGACACTTATTCTCCAATAGTCTTTACAAGAATCTACTCGCCCGTATACGACTGACGTGCTTGTCCCATATCTCTGGATAGCCCCAGCATTAGTGTCAATAACAACACCTCCTGCAATCTGAGGGCTACCTCCACCTAAAGCCAACTCCAGACAAGGGAACGTTGTTGCTCCTACTGTTTTCAAAACAAAAACCGAAAGTACGTAACCTGCACTGTTGTTAGCAACTGTGATGTCTTGCCCTACGTAAGCATTAGCAACTGCGGAAGGGTCTGTAATGGTTTCAGCTACGGCTGTCCCATCAGGTGCAATCGTTGAGTTTGCAGTTATTGTTAGGCCGGCTTGTGCAACCCAAGGGGAGGTATTAAACGCAGAACTCTGCAAACACAAATTAGTCGCAGCAGGTTCAAATAATAGTCGCGGAGCTAAGCTCAAATTATCTGCGATATAATGCATCCTCGCAACGTTAGCTGCTGCCGAGGTAATGTTTCCTGCCGAATTAATATAAGTGGCAGTAGTACCAGCACGGCTGGTGAAAGTGTAAGTAGGTGGAATATAACTCGTGGGCACCAAACCAGTTTCAGCCTGAAAGCCCCACAAGTACATCCCAGAAGTTCTGTTACCTGTGTAAATTACATTCGTGCCAGACATCATATTAAAATTAGTAGCATCGATCAAAGCTGATGCTCCGCTCATCGAGCAACGATACCAACCGTTACCTACAGGCGTAATAATAGCTGTTGTAGCACCTGTCGTTGACCTTGTGACTGTTGCTGCGACCAGATCAAATACCCACGAGTCTGTAATACCAGAACCGCCTGTTGGTACAGCATCCCAACGAAACTTAGTTCGCTCTCCAGCTTTGACAAATACCGAGTAAGTCGTATTCACACCTGCGGAAAACCCCCCCATAAGCGCGCCGTGTACTGTATTGCTTGCAGTCTCTACTAGCTTATCTGCGAAGAATCTACCATCCGGGGCCACGCTGCAATTATATTCGCAAGTGGCATTGTTTACACTTGTTGCTACTCCACTAGCATCCCCGCCAAACAAGAAGTTTTCTGGGTAAGGAGTTAGGTTAGTAGTATTGCTCTCAAAAAGAGGAGTAGGTTGGTTACTGAGATTAGTAGGGTCATAGTTTGCCCGAGGGACGTTTACAGCAGCATACGACAAGACAGCAGTGCTATTATAAAAAGAGGCAATAGAGGCTCTTGTAAAAACACTCGCTGCTAATTTAGTTGGAACGATTACGTCCATGTATTCTCCTAAAAAGAGAAGGGCCGAAGCCCTTCCTTGTGTTACAATAACGATTAAATCTGTTAGGAGACAATCGTAACTTGAATGCTATTGCCATCTGGAGAAGAGTTCTGCAACAACTTCTTCATGTAGCTAACATCTTTCACCAATGGATCAAGCATTTCCAATGTGGCTGAACAAGCAGCACTTACAGCAGTGGCAATCATATCTTCACTACCACCGTCACGAGACTTCTTAGCTTCCTGTGCCGTAAGAACTTTCTCGCCCTTGTGCAAACGAGCAATATAGTTATCCTTTGGCACATAATCTAATCCACCAGCATGACTACCGTCAGGATGCTTAGCCAGATACTCAGGAGACTGCATAAAAAACTGAGACAACTGGGATGCTGTGTAGCCCTCGCTAGCAAGTTTCTTGTAATACTCCAGCCCACCAGCATCACCTTCCCGACCCAGCACATTTTTGTACAGGTTCTTAATGTCATCTTCAGTTGCTCTCACAGAAGTAATTGGCTTCCCATTAGAACCTGTCTGACCAGCTTGAGCGGCTGTAGCAGCCAGTACAGATGAATTGAAATTAACCAAAGCCGCTGTCAAATTTTGCACAGCAACTGTCGTACCATTCATCGCGTCAAGCTGCTGCTGTTCAAAAGCCAGCAACATGTCATACTTAGCCATTTCTTTGTCAAGAGTATCTTTAGCGACATCCAGTTGCTTCTGAGCTAAAGCAATTTGTTTATCCACCGCTGTCTCTTGACCTTTAGCTATATCCGCTAAGTTAGAAACTTTACCTGCTGTAATACCAACATCCTTAATGTAATCTGCATAAGAGCTAAACGAGTCTGCTGGGTCTTTCGCAAGAGTTGCCAACGTATCTTTTAAGTCTGCTGCGGAAGGGAGCTTACCAGTGGTACGTGCAGTTTTAAGAGCTTCATCCAACTTCGCTTGAGCTTGAGCACGAGTCATTGCAAGAGCAGCATTGTCCAGCATAGAGTCCAGAGTACTATCCAACGCATTACTCAACTCAGTAATACCATTGCGCACAGTTTCCAGAGAACTAATTTGAGCATTAATAATAGCTGCTTGAGCATCGTACGCAACCTGAGCATCATTCTTTGCTTTGGTGAGTGCTTTACTCAGAACATTAAAGTCATTCTGAGCAGTGGTTTTCAAAGCATCAATATTCTTCTTAATGGCATCTGCCGCTGCTGTAGCTGCTGCTTTCTCATCTGTCAATAAGTTAATGCGCTCTTGGATAGGTCGCAGAGAAGCGTCCATAGCTGCCAACTCAATCAGTCTCTGTTGTGCTACAATAGCAGTAGCCGCAGCAGTATTACCTTCCAAGTTTGCCAGAGTTAGACTCAACGACAATGTTTTGTCTCGTAAAGAGTTAGACTTTTCGGTGGCAGCTTTTTCGTCGTTCAAGAAATTGATACGTTCTTGCAGAGGGCGAAGTGAGGCGTCCATTGCAGCTAATTCAATAGAACGTTGCTGAGCAATTATGGATGTAGCTGCGGCGGAATTACCTTCCAATTCAGCAATTGTCAAGAGCATGTCCAGACGCTTGTTAGCGAGGTCAGCTATTGCTTCTGCTGCTTTAGTTGATGCCTCTGAAACAGCCAAGAATGCAGGAGCGACATTCATCAAGTTTGCATACATCTCTTGACCAGCTTTAGTATTCAAGTCTTGTGCAAGCACGAGGTTCTTGAACTCTTCTACAGTGTCAATTGACGACAAACCTAAACGATTCATCTCTTTGGTCAGTGATTCTTGGATAGGTTTCAACTTATCAGCATCTGTCAAAAAGTTCTCAACAAAATAACTTGTAGCTTCTGTCAGCTTATCAATACTACCGAACAAATCAATAAAGTTTTGCGAGGATTGAATCGCCGCCAAGCCTGTAGAAGTCATAGACTTGCCAAGTACAGCAAACACATCTTGCACCTGAATCAGTTCATTAGCAACTCGTGACAGAGTTTCGAGATAACCTTCACCAATCTTCTGGAAGTTCTTTAGGCCATCCACAGCAAACATTGCCATGTCGTCGCCAAGTTTAGAGAAGATAGCATTCAGTGCATCAGTAACTTCATCACCTTTTAAATCTTTCAGGGAGATTTTACCCAGATCGACTACAAAGGATTTCAGATGTTCATTGAAAGCTGATCCACCGATACCAATCATGTCAGCCGCAGCAGTGATTGTTTTAGCCATGTTACTAATAATGTCAGAAAACTTACCACTAATATCTGACCCTAAATCTTTAGTTTCTGTGCGATACTTGTCACTACTAAACCATCCACCAGATTTCTTAATATCGTTGTAGGATTGTGCGTTAACACCACTGGTACCTATGCTACCAACAGTACCTGCACCAAACGAAATACCGCTATCTTGCACAGTGGTTTTGCCACCGAAAATAGAAGTAGCAAGCTTACTAAAGAATCCGCTAGATTGGCCTTCTGCGATTTGTTTCGATACATCATTGACGCCACCGAATTGAACAATCGATGCCCCCAAGCTGCCAAGTCCTGCAACAACAGCTTTCAGCGAAGTATCCATTGACTTGAAGTGTACCAAGCCTAAGCCTGAGTCACGTTGAATCAATTCCAAGGATTTAGCAATGCTTTCGCTTTTAGCTGAATCATCGCCCAGTACAGAACCTGTACCTTGTTTAGCTTGACGTTCAGCAGCAGACATACCACCTCCGCCTCCTCCACTGAAAGCGCCACCCAGCACAGCAGCAATAGCTACAGCAGCCGCAGCAGCGCCCCATGGACCAAGTGCACTCATGAACGACATAAACACTCCCGGAACTTTGGCGGTGTTACGAGCAGCTTCACCGGCAATAACTTCAGAAGTTTCAGCCACTTGACCAATAGCAGTTCCAGTTACTTTTGCGGTAGTTATAGCTTCGTGCACAAACAACGACTTAATCATGTTCGCCAACTCGATAGCACGGAACACTTTCTCAGCAGCAGCCATGACCTTGTAACCTGTAGAGCCTTCTTTGAAGAAGTTCTTAGCTGCACCAGCCATGCTTCCGTAGAGTTTGTTCTTAGCTTCGATTGACTTGTTATCGGTATTATTGTATTTGACAATCGACTGAAGTATGTCTCCAGCAGCTTTACCAGATTTACCGAAGGCGTCTCCCAAGGAGTCTGAGATAGACTTACCCACACCTGTCCACATTGTCTTATATTTCTCAGCCAAAGAAGTCTGCTGAGACAACGCCTCTTCGTAGGCTTTCTTATCACCTGTGGAAGCGTCATCAGCCATTGCAAAGCGTTTCAGCTTTTCGAGTTGGGCTGCTAATCCCGGCAAAGAAGCTTTGTATTTCTCTGTAGCATCTTGTGCTGCTGTCCACATGGCAACTAAGCCTTGATCTTCAGAAGCAGTTTGTACACCTTTCAGAGTGTTAGCAATTTCAAGAGCCAACACGTTATACTCTTTGGACAACTCTTTGACACGAGCAGCATCCATAAAGGATTCCTGCGTAGCTTCCAATTGTTTCAGACGCTCACCAATCTCAGGGAATTTATCGCCAAGAGCTTCGTAGTCTTTCTGTACAGCTTGAATTGCTGGAGAATACTCGGTACTCCAGCGAAGGGCTGCTGCCGATACGTAGTTGCCTTCTTCTTCGAGTTGCTTAACAGCTTCTCTATTACTATCTTGACGAAGTTGACTAATATACACAGAAGTCTCTTGAGCCTGTTTACGCTTGGCTTGTTCGATGGCTTCTGTATTAGCTTCCTGCAAACCTGAGAATTTCTCTACGTCAGCAGTTTTATTCTTACCTTTAGAAGCCTTGTCAATTTGATCCTGAATAGTCTTACCAATTTTCTCATATTCTGCGATTTGATTTTCAGCAGAAGACTGAATGACTTGCAGTTTGCCCATCTCGCCAGCTTTGAATTGATCGTTAAGCTTGTCGTCAAAGTTCTGCATATCTTTCTTGGCAGCTTTGATTTTGTTATTAAGCGATGTGATGGCTGCTGCGTAAGCGTCGTTGACAGCAGCTTTGTCTGGTTTAGCTCCACCAAATTTTAAATTACCGGCAGCAGCTTTGGCTGCTTGCTCTGCTGCTAACGCTTCTGCTGCATAAGCTGCTTTCTTTATCTTGCTTGCCTCCACAACACGATTAGTCAACATCACAGCATCACTCATAGTTTGGCTATAAGTTTCTGTTGCTTTGTTGAGTGTATCCTGTGCAGCAGTTAACGCTTTAGCTTCTTTGCTACTCTTGTCGTCGTAAGCGTAATTGATAATCTTTTTAGCCTTGAGGGCAGCAGCGGCTTCGTCACGAGTCTTTTGAGCACTTGCGACGGCGTCAGCATTAGTCTCTTGGAGTTTAGCCATAGCCAGTTCACGAGTAGCAACAGCATCAGCCTCCTTGATAGAAGTACCAGACGCAATCACTTCGTTAGTCTTCTCAAGACGTTCAGCCTCTTCTTTCAAAGCTTTCAGAAAGTCTTTATTATACGTGTCAGCAGTTTGTTGAGCGACATCCTTTGCTTTGCCTGAGTGCAGGTTGTACAGCGCCCAAGCGGCGGTTAAGCCAGTTAGCACCAAACCAATACCCGGAAGGAATCTCAAAGCTGTTGCAAGAGCGCCTGTACCTACAGCAGCACCATTAGTTGCCACCGTCACAAATCCCATTGCAGAAGCAACGCCTGTCAATCCTCGTGCCATAGCTTCAAACATATTAGCACCGAGAGTGATACCTTTCCACAACAAGAAACCTTCAACAACATAGCCAACTGCTTTGTAATTCTCGACCAAGAATGCGGTCAGGTTGGCAATACCTGTAGCGATGTTTGCAATACTACGAACAAACTCAGGGGAGCCTAATACTTCTTTCAGCCTATCGGACACCTCTTTAATCGTCGGCGCGACCTCTGTGAAAGCTGCTGACAAACTAGTTTTCAGAGTGTTACCAACAGATTCCATTTGTTTAGAAGTAGTCAAACCAAGCTGCACACTTTGCAGGGCCGCTGTACCCGCTGCTTCAGCAATCTGTCCTTGAATCTCACGGAGCTTGTTGCTATACGTTGCTGTATCGTCTGCGGAGCGATTAACAGCGTCACGCAAACCCTCGACATCACGCAAAGCTCGTTCGCCAAAAATGTCATTGATGATAGTCTGCTGTGACTTCAAATCGAATTTATTCAGCTTCTCAGTAAACTCTTCAAAAGCATCTACAACAGGTTTAGCTTTACCGTTCAAATCCGTGAAGGACATTCCCAATGCGTCAAGGGCTTTCTTCGACTTTTCAGTTTGACCTAGCGAGTTGGAGTAGAAATTGACAATAGCCGTACCTGCTGCTGTATTCTTAATACCTAATTGTGCCAATGCAGCAGTTTGTGTCAAGATATCGTCAAAACTTGCACCATACAATTTATTAACTACGGATGCACGTTTCACTGATTCAGCAATACTGTCTACAGATGCCAGAGAGCTATTAGCTGCTGCTGTAATACCATCTGCCAGCATGTCAAAACTCTTAGCTGTTGCACCTACTGCTGTGCCAATCGTTACGAGAGATTCAGCAGCCTTTTCAATACTTGTTCCACCGGCTGTAGCTAAGTTCAGCGCAGCACCAATTGCAAGAGTTGATTCTTTAGCCTTCAAACCTGCCAGAGCAAGAGTCTCGAACGCTTTAGCAACTTCTTGTGGGCCATAAACACCTTTACCAATTCGTTCTACAGCTTCAGCAACTTGAATCATCGATTCACGGGATTCCCCTGCACGAACACGAATACCTTCCAAAGTGTTCTCGACATCCTTACCAACACTGATAATACCCTTCAGACCAGCACCAATAGCCACACCAACAGACATACCAGCAAGGTTGCCATACGTCAGCCACAGAGCACCTAAGGAACCTGACAAGCCGCGTGCGAGGGCGTGTGCCTCACGCATAGATTCATTGTGAGCGCGTGTTGAGACAGTTGTACGCACAATGTTCTGATTCATCAAGTTGAGGGATGTAGACAAGAGCAACATAGCTGCTGCCAAGTCTTGTACCCCACGAGCCGATGTGCGAGAATTAGCTGCCATATTTGATAGCAGTTTATCTTGCTCACGCATCTTGTCGGCTACGTTTACAAAGGATTTTGCAGCAGTTTCATTGATGGTGTTCAGACGCTTTGTAGCTTCGATAAGAGAGTTAATACGCTTCTCTGCGTTTGCAGCAGACGTACCAAGACCTGACAAAGCTGTCGATGCTTCCTTAATACCTTGTGATGTAACAGAAATTACAAGTGATGTGATATCCGCAGCCATGTCGATCCTTATTTTAATTGCTCAATCTTGAATATCAAGGCTGTTAAATCTACATCAAGAAAACACTCTGTTGAGCCGTTGAATTTGTCCTCTTGTTTTTCGTAATTTTCTGCCAACCAAAGAAGTGCACTCTTTTCCAATCTCCTCGCTTCACATCCTTCCAGATGATAGCTAGTAACTACTTCAAAACTCTTTTTGCTAAAATCCGAAACTTTCTTGCAGCGTTGCTCTGGTAATTTGTTCGTGATGCCCACTTTAGTAATATTACCTGCTTGAAGAACGTAAACATACCCCATGAGCTTGCTATTGAACCCACCCGGTTGACAAATAGGACAACCCTGTCCTTCAATGTGATTATCGGGTTGTTGATAAAAAGCCCCATGTCCAATAGACGGACAAATTATCTTTACCTTGCTCTTAGACCCAACATAATCCACTTCAGAGTAAATGTACTTATCCCCATGTGTTAACTTCGCTTTCCTTACAAAGTCTTCTAACGTATCCGAATGCTTCTTAGACCTAGAGACGTTTGCACATTTTGAACAACCTTGGGAGTGTTTGTGGGCGTCAGGAGTCATACTAAAATCTCCATGAATCGGACAACGAATGTTCAAAGGCACATCATCCAGCACATAAACAGAAATAGAGTAATCGTATTTGTCGCCGTGTACTTTTCTAGATTTTTCTATAAAGTCTTCAGTAGTATCCCGACGCAAATCTGCCCTTTTCTCGACAGCGCACTTCATACAACCTTTTCCAGACAGTAGGTTGTCGGCTTTTATCTCAAATTTACCATGTTTTACACAATTGATTTCTACATTGTCTTTTCTTTTTACGAATTCAGTATCTTCGTATGTGTATTTGTTACCATGAATCGCTATGCAATCTCGAATAAATGACTCAGTATTTCTAAATTTTCTCATGGCAACCTTTATAAACTCTGTCCATCTTCACCTAAGAAGCCCATAGCACGTAAGCTAGCCAACACATCTTCTACTGCGTCATCTTCCTGTTCTTCACTCATCTCAAGTTCTTCAACGTCAATTGGGCAAGCACAGCGAGGGTCTGTTGCCTCTTGTGACATCCAACAGTATTCTTGACTCATCTGACGAATGATTTGTAAATCTACATCTGGTAATGTGCAATACTTGATAAGCAAAGGGACAGGCTTATGACGTTTATTGTCAGGATTTCTTACCCACTCTATAAGAGTATCTGAGTAGAATCTTTCTGACCACGCTATAAGCTCTGTCCAGTCAAGAGCATCAATGCCCATACCTTTTTGTGAGACTGTTCCAGCTTCTCTCCAAAGACTTACTAGATATTCCTCGTAGCTGGATAGTGGTAGAGGTTCCAGTATAGGATCACCCTGCACACGTTGTTCTCTGCGAGATTTAGGCTCCCCCTTTTGTCCTTCTGGAGTGGCGTTGAGCCAAGCACTGTGACGGACATATTGGGAGAGGTTCTCTCTTACTTCTGCATAAAAACTTCAGAATCGCCCAAGGTTTCCGAGATTTGATCGACTACGAAGTACAGTGCAGGATCAAGGTACATCTTCTTGAAGTCATCTTGAGTGGTCAGAGGACCGTCGCCCAGATCGAAGTTCTTGACAGATTTGGTGATTGCAGCAAAAAACTCTGCGTTGTCTTCTTGAGCTTCTTCTGGAGTTGCAGTACGCTTGCCACGCTTAGCTTTTTTCTTCTCAGCAGCAATCAGGTAGTTGCGCATTTGTTTCGAAGAACGACCGAACACTTCTACTTCCAGAGGCTCTTTCTCAGCTTCATCAGCGTACAGGTAAGAGCCATCAGCATTCTTCAGATGGACAATAGTAGTGTCTGCCAGTTGCAGGGACTTCAGGTTAAAAGTTGCCATAATATTATTTCCTTTGGTAGATTGTTCTTCGCCACAATTGGCTTAGAAATTTATATTGACTTACTTGTGTAAGTTCTGATATAGTGTTACTAGATAAGAAAGCCACTCAAGTATTTCTACCCAAGTGGCTATTTGTATTACGCTTTAATCAGTTTGCCTGACAGTTCGACGGTGCTATCAATTGCAGTAATCTGATTCACAGAACCAACATTGATAGGTGCCGACATAACTTGACCTTGCACGTACAGCGTTGCTTGTGGAGTACCAGTAGTACCACCACCGATGGTCAGCTTGAACGAGTAAACCAGTGGGTCTTGCAGAGCTACCAGCAGTTTAGCTTGGCCGGGATCGGTAGGGGCGTAAGCACCTTGCAGGGTCAGTTGACCTGTGTTATAGTTACCCTTGAACTTATAGACATAAGGATCGCCGACAGGCTCGTGAGTAATCAGCGAAGCGACTTCACCGATAACACCAATGTTAGTCAGTTCTTTGATTTCTACATAAGTTTGTGCGCCGAAACCAGCGGCATCGAAAGTAGCAGGAGGTGCGTTAGTGGTGCAGATGTACAGCTTAGAACCTGCACTTGGAAATGCGAGAGTTGCCATTTTATTGTTCCTTTAAATTATTGAATGACAGCAGCTTTAACCACTGCGCCAGTTGCTGCCGAAATTGCCACAACACCAGAAAGGAAGTTGCTAATCGTATCTAGCATCACGATAGAAGTAGAACTAGCAGCTACCGAGACGGTGTATCCAGCAGCTACCGAGAACGTTGCACCCCCAGTATTAGGAACTGGGATAGTAGTACCAGAAGCGCCATCAATCGTAACTACGACTGGTGAAGCACTGGTATTAACAAGAATCAGTTCTTGTGCTGCGTTAGGGACGTAGGTGAGAGTGTCACCAGAAGTTGCCAAAGAGATTTGCACTGGAGTTACAGAACCCAGTACACTCTTTGAAGTGTTAATTACTGCTGCCATTTGATTTCCTTAATATGGGAGCTACGTTATGTAGCGATTACTTCGCCTTCTTGGCGATAATTAATTGTGACAGGAACAATTCTCCAGCCACTCTCATCCTTGATTGCCCTAGATTTAAAAGGTGTTTGTGTAATAACAACCGTTCCAGAAATAGGAACAACAGGGAAGTGGGCTATAACTTTGTTAGCAAGAGCTTCACCTTTACCAGCACCTTTACCACTCGGATACCAAACATTCACTTGCATAACTCCGAGTTCTCTGATACGATTACCGTCAACTGTTACGTTGACAGTAGCTGCTGGAACTATTACACATTCAAAGAATGGGGCGTCAGTGGGTTTTGTGAAGGATAAATCTTCGAAGGCAATCAGCACTGGCGGTACTTGTGCATCTGCTAAAGCTTTTAATCTAGTTTCAAGTTCTGAACGAATCGTCATGGTGCAAGCCTCATAATGTATGCTTTAGCTAAACTTGTCATCATGTAGGGACCAACATTACCTGTCCATTTCCAGCCTGTTGTAGCATCTAGTCCACGAGGCCAACCAATTTTATCTGCGCGATAAGCGTAAGAGACGTTGTTAGAAAGCGTCACAGTATTGTCATGGCCCCAGAAAGGATTCTGTGCTAACATACCTCTAATCCTGCCAATACTGTCATCCCCAGACATATTAGTGTTACCACCAATAATTGTGCTGTACGATTTACCAATAGTAGGATACCAAGAATTGATTAGCAATCCTTTAGCATAAGCTGCTGTGGGTTCTTGAGGGGAGAGTGTTACGTGCTTGATGAAGTAATCTTCAACAATCTTGTTTGTACTAGCAGAAGCCTGTATAGTCGCCTTTGTGGCAAATTTACTTATTCCTTGAGAAAGAGACATAGGCTCCTTTCTTATTAGAAGATATTATAACACAGTTTTGCTGTGTGTCAATAGCCCTTAAGCGTATGCAACCCAACCAAGTGACAATGCTCCAGTAAGCGCTGTAAGGTAAGTTACAGTGATGTTTGTGGCGTCCCAAGTGGTTGTGAACAAAGCTGTTGATAACAGATTCTTACCTACAACTTGTGCAAATGCTGGTGAAGTTCCTAACCCGTGAGGGATGGTAAACACTGTAGTAATTGCGCCAGTTGGAGTGGAAGTACCTGTGGCAAAACTCTTTATCGCACTTGGAATTACAGAAGCTGGTAACATAATATCCCTATTTCAAGTTTGCGTAAGTTGCAGTAGCTGTAGTTCCACTTGTATTGACTGCCGTAACGGCCCAAGGCAGAATAGTAAGACCTGCTATTACAGGAATAACCAATGTGGTAGAGTCAGTAAACGTTACGGATACATTACCAGCCACTGTACAATTAATAAGCAACTGACGAGCTTCTGGGTAAGCTGTACCGACTGTAATTGCTTGCACACCTGTGATTGACCGCTCAGATACTGGGTGATTGCCTTTGTCATCCACACTATTCATAATACCGAACGTCGTGTTGATATTAAGAGTGGTTGTGGTGGATGCTCCAGTGTTCTTTACAGTGATCTGGAAGTAATTACCCGGCAAGCTTACATTAATATTTGTAGGGACGTTAGCGGCTTTGTAGTATACGATTGATCCTGACTGACGTGTACCGGCAGCATCAATAAACTGATTAATAGTAAGTGTGTAAGGCTGGTCGGAGACAACTTCAATCTGTGCGGCTTGCATGTTGAGGATAGTCTCAATAGCGCCTGTGAAGGTTGCGTTTGATGCTAACTGTGCTGTCGAGTTGTTTCCAGTTGACGATGGGTAGGCTAGAGACGCAATAGTAACATTTGCCCCGTTGGTAGTAGACCCTGCTGAATCTCCTAGTGCAACAACCGGAACGTATAAACTTCCTGAAACATCAATCAGTTTTTGTTGGGCCATTATTTCTTTCTATTATCTGCGCAGCATTAGGTTGTATAAGAGTGGAGCGTTCATCTGTGGATTACACTCTTTCATGTTTACAATTTTGTAAGTAATCCCGCTAACGGTGATTCGGTCAGATGTAGGATTAGGGACAATCGGAGTAGCTAAAGGGTCAGCTTTATTTGTTGGGTACATGTAGAAATCTTTATCTCCTTGGAGGATTTCTGTACCAAACTTTGAGGACAGTCCGTTAGACATTCTGTTGAAGTCTAGGATGATGCATTGTACGGATGTGTCAATTTGAGTTACAGTGTTTTCACCTGTTGTGGTGTCATAGACTGGATTGCTGTATTGGTGATAAGTGGCGAACAAAATGTCATCGTTCATGAAGTCACGAATCATACGGTCGAAATCATCTGCTGAACTCATGGTGCGATCCAACCATTGCCATAGTTAGTTGTCGAAGTAGAGATATCACCTAGTGGACCATACCTGCTACCATCATTAGGGCCAACATCTGCGCTTAATGCCATTGCTTGACTTTGCGTACCTGAGTAGTAGTTATTGTTGAAATCGTTAATAAAATCAACCAGCTTGTTTCGACTATCGGGCGCAAGCGACTGTAACGGCAAAGGGGAGTAGTCTGCAAAATTAGGATTCGTGACTGTCAACAGAAGGAATTCCTTATAAGCCGTAAAAGCCTCCCCTGCCCAGATTTCCAAACTTAAGCCGATCTTCCTATGAGTCTTAAAGGCCAGTGTGCCGAGAATGTATGTTGCACAAATTCTTGCGCTGGCGGCGATATTCTGGTCGTTGTCCGCTAAAGTCTGAGTATAAACATTATCTGGCAAGTAAGGAATGTCTCCAAAATCTGCCACTCGAAGCCTTACTTTACCTAAATTTGTGGTAGGGTCTATAGCTGCCATTAATTCTCCTTGTTACCACATGTCAGGCCAGTGGCGATTTCCTTTAGATATGTTTGCCAACCTTTCCATGACTCTCAGATTACTTGCACAATGAAGGCCGCAAACTTTATCAGATGTCAATGGCACGATATGATCCACATTATGTTTTATACCAATTACTGCTGTACGAATCTTGGATAGATGGTATGTTTCTTCTACAAGAAATTTATCCCACTCATCTTCCGCCCACAAAGGGCAGGCTTGTTTCTCAGCAGCCACTCGTTTCATTTGGTTTTGAGCTAATTTATGCTTATTATTCTTTCGCCAAACTTTGTTGGTTGCTGCAATCTTTGACCTATTTACTAGTCGATAATTAGCCCCTGCTGCGGATATAGCTTCACGGTTTGCCTTGTTGTAGGCGAGGATCGACTCCCTGTTTACGTCGTAGTAATCTTTAGCGTTAGCTAGCCGAATTTCTAGATGTTTGAGGTAGGCTTTGTTATTCGACTTCCGTACTTTATCTCGATTGTTATCGCTGTAGGTTTTCTGCTTCTTTGCTGTATTTTCTCTTAGAATGGGGTCATCAGCATACTCCCCAGTTCGCTTAGCACTTCTGCACATTTTACAGATGCTTAAATGCGAGTCACGATTTTTGTGGAAACAACTGATTTCTTTTTCTTCTAGGCAAGTCTTACAAATTTTGTATTGCATATTTTCCTTTATTAGTACAATCTCACATTATACCATGCAAAATTGTACAGGTAAAGGCCCGGTATTTATCCGGGAACTTCATTTACATTAGTTCGAGCTATACAGACGAACAACAGCTTGTGGGCGCAGCAGGGCCGAGATGTGATTCGATTCAGTTTCGATATCAATTTTAGTGCCGTTAGGTGCTGCTTGCTCAAATGCGTACATCTTCTCACCTTGGGTATTCACCAGACCGAAACGTTCTGCTGGTGAGAAGTAGGTTTTGAACATGTCTGAACCTTGTGGAACTGCAACACCTTCAGCAGCCGTAACAATCTTGGTGCCGTTGTACGAGTCACGGACTTCACGGAAAGTGATACCACCGTAGTAGAACTCACGACCACGTGGCAGAGGGCTACCACCAGCAGCCAAACGGCCACGAATAGGGTCCAGACCAGCTTGAACGTTCTGCTGATACTGATAAGCCTGAACAACCGAAGGGTGCTTAATCAGAGCATTAAAGAACGCCGTATCAACTGGAGCAATGATGCCATCAAACACGCCATTGCCACCCATACCGTCTTGCACAGCTTGGATAACTTGTTCAATAGCTGCCAGAACTTGACCTGACGAAGTGCCAAACAGGAAATCAACCGCAGTACGGGTCACGCCGAATTCTGCATTCCAGTCCTGTACAATGGTACCATTTGGAGCATAAGCAGTGCCTGAGAACAGCGCTTGTGCGCGAGCTTTGTTCAGGGTCCAGTCATGATTCTGGCGCATACGGTCCAGTTTACGCATACGGACGGCATCCAGTTGTTCGACTTCATTGAAATTATCGTAAGCCGACTTGTTTTGCAGGTCTTTTGGCGAAATGTGATCGTCCAGCGGGAAGTGTGGAACCGCAAAGGTGTGCAACTTACGGGTTGGGTCTTTGCTCACCAGATTCTTTTCACCGCGAACACGGTCAACAATCAGAGCACCATCCATCGTGGTTTCTTCGAACATCACGGTGTCGGAGGCAACGCCTTCTTCCGAGAAAATACCCAGTTGGTTAAAAGTACCCCACTGGATTGGCATATTACGAACTGCGGACGTCAGATCAACTACGTCGAAGTTATTGAGAGGGCTGCGAATCAGCATTATTTATTTCCTTTAATTGTCAGAGAGAATTGCCCCGTGAGGGGCTTGTGTTGTCAAAGACAACTATTAGATTTGGGTCAGAACGTCGATACCAGAGTTGGTAGTCAGTGCCAGCAGTTGAGCAGTACGAACAGCGCCAGCAGTAACAGTTGCACCGAAAGTCAGCGAAGCGTCAGCGACAGCAGCAGGGCCGCGATACATGACCAAGAACTTAGTGTCAGTGTTAGCTGCAACAACGGTTGAAACTGGACGACCAGTGGCATCACCAACAACAACAACCGATGGATTTTGCGAGCCATCAGCAGCCGAAGTTTCCATCAGCTTGTACTTACCAGTGGCAGTAACCAGACCCAGAACCGAGCCGATTGGCAGAGTAGCAGCAGGACCATTCAGTGTAACTACTTTCTTGCAGTAGCCCCACTCTGGCTCAAATTCACGTTTCACAACATTGCTGTAGTGTTGGGTTTCAGTAGCGATAACAGTCATTATTACTTTCCTTCAGGATTATATTGAGCAGCAATTTTTGCTGCGAGGCGGGTTGCAGTGTCGGCTTCTTCAACAGGAGTTTTCACCTCTGCTGCTACGCCTTCTTCTTTAAACATTTTCGACTTCGATTCGACATCCATATTTGCAGAAAAAGCCGCGTACATGGTGTTGAAAGTCGCATCGTCAGCATTTTCCAGAGTTGCCAGAACAGGGGCAGCACCTTCAGTACCAAGCACAGCTTCCAGTTTTTCCTTACGGGATGCCGCTACAACAGCTTTAGCATGTGCAGCCAAAGAAGCTTTCTCGGTTTCGATTGCGTTCAGCTTAGCTTCCATTTCTGCAAATTTCTCTTGCATTTCAGCCAGTTGAGTTTCTTTTGCAGTAAGAGCAGCGCTCAGTTCTACAGTTTTGTCATCAGCAGCCAAGTTAGCCACCTCCGTGGTTTGGGACATTTCGGTGTCTCCTTCTTGTTGTGCAGGCTTGGCTGCGGTTTTAAAACGATCTAGAAATTTCATTCGTCTGTTCCTTGGTTAGAAAGTACGTAGGAGACAAACTCCGAACGTGTTTGAATTTTGTTGATTAGGCCCATTGACAAAGCATCCTGTGCACTGTAGACTCTAGCTTGTGTACTCTTCAAAGCTTCAACTGACAAGCCTGTATATGCCGCAACATGGCTTCTGAATTCATCCCCCAGTTGTGCAACACGAGTTTGCAACTCTTCTAGGAAGGAATCTTTGAAATTGCCTTCAGAATCAAATGGAACTTTATCCGTACCGTCAGTGATGTAAATTCGCTCGTAGCCTTCTTGCTCAAGGTGTTTGCTATCGTTGTACAAGGCAATCAGTACGCCGATTGAACCTACATCTGAGAAAGGATTGGAGACGACCTCATCTGCCACACATGCAATGCCGTACATCGCACTACAGGCCGAACCATCTACATACGCCAGAAGTTTCACGCCATTGTCATCGCACATCTTGCGAAGCTCGTTAGCTGACTCAAAACATCCGTATGCTTCGCCACCGCCTGAATCACAGTCCATGACAATAGTTTTTACGCCACTTTCAATCAGTTCTTCAGCTTGTTCAAGAAGCATCTCATAGGAATACCCGCCACAAAATGCTTCCCATCCCGTTGTGCGGTATGTCAGTGGCCCTCGAATTTCGATGATTCCCACGCCAGAGTTTTCATCCATTGCTGGGGCAGGTACTAGTTTAGATTCATCCTCTTCTGGGAACTTCATCAACTCTGCATTACGAGATTGAAGATAGCCAGAAATTGACTGAAAACCTGTCTTGCTAATAAGTAGAGGTTTTCCATAAATACTAGAAAGAAGCCTCTGAAGTTTATGTGCTTTCATGAAGCCCCTTTATTTGTTGTTTGCATTATCAGTACCCGCATCGCCCTTACCCATAGGACTTTTAGAAGTTCCCGGTCCTGCGGTTGTCATACCTTCGGCAGCGTTTGTTTCCACAGCAGCCAATGTTGCAGGAAGTTCGTCCTTACTTACAGGCTCGTCTTCAGGGCGCTCTGGGATGCCTAGTGCTCTGCGAACACGATTCATAAATGGACGGTCAATCTCAATTGCACTCACACTGACAATTTGTTGGATTGCTTTGGCGAACTCGGCAAGGTCAATGTCTTCGATATCTTCGTAGACAAACTTAGGAAGATTATCTTGACTCCAACCGTTAGCAGCGTATATAGTACGCATCAGGTCTTCATTCAGAGTTGAAGCCATTTCACGCAATCTGTAGTCAATAGCCAATGCAAGAATTGATGTCTTACTTTCAGCTAAGCTGAAACTACCAGAGCCATTTGCACCCATCTTCAAAACATCGACACTAAGTGCAGAAAGAATGTCAGACTGGAGGCGTGTGATGATGTTTTCAATGTCGTATTTAGAATTACCTTTGGATTCCATAAGCTCATATGTGAACATTTGGTTTCCGTGGTCATCTGTAACGTTAGGTACGAGCAAACCTCGTTGAGTACCTAGATTATAATTATCAATAATCGACTGGAAGGCTACTACTACTGCTTTATCTGCTGCGCTTGCATCCGGTGCCAGATACTTAGGAGGGATAGTGATCTTTAGAATACCTTGGACATCTTTTGCAGTGCCAATCAATTCACTCTCTTGGAGTAGCGTCAAGGTTTTGAACGCAAGATAGATTGACTTATAAATAGAATTTCCTTGAGGGTTGCCTTTGTTTCCAGAGGCAGTGAACAACAAGAACTTCTCTCGTTCAATATTCACCAAACCTGTCATCGGGTCTTTTCTATTGGAAAACCTAACAGCATCTTCCACATTTGAAATGTCTTGCTGAACACCTAGCAGATACGCACCAGTGTCATCAAAATTCCATTTACAGATAGTGTCTTGATTGCGAGGGGCAAGCTTACGAATACCTACAATTCCGTCATTGTATTTTGATCCGTTACGGAGCAATCGGCGACGGAGGACTTTCTCGTGAATGTCAAAGCCATATTCCAGATATGGGACAACTTCTTCGATAAATCCTTTCCAACTACCTTCCATGTCATCCATCATGGATGCTACTATTTTAGCTCGTTGCTTTTCAAGCTCAGTGGCATTTGCAGGAGGTTCTACTCGCCAGTTAACCCTTGAAATCATCATACGATAAACATTCATTGCGCCACCAACCGTAGGGTTGTTGCGAATTTCATTTACTGTTTTGGTGAAGGCCGGGTATTGAAATACTGTGTTAGACTCAGAATAGATGTGACCGTTGCGTTGTTTTAATCCCACAAAACCTTGCTCTGTAAGAGCCATTCGAGGAATTGTTACGCCTTCGTCGGGGGAAGCTGCTGCGGAATTATCGCCAGATGGCGTTGTTGTATCAGCCATAGTGGGCGCTCTCCTTCTTAATTAGTGGCTATTATATCATAATTCCGTTGGTTGTCAATAGGCAATCTTAGATTTCTATGATATAATAGCGATTTATTTTACTTAGATAGTCGGAATTGGACTAGCTTGCGTGAATTGAGGTATGACAAAACTCGGGATTGTTACTTGTTTCATCAACGCTTTAGCTGCTGTCCCGGTGGCATCCCAATAGTCATCCTTCTGCTGGCGATTACCGTCAACATAATCCTCAAGCTCGTTGTACCAAGCTTCTGTCCACTCTCCCTTGACAACCTTCACCAAACCAGCTTCGGCAAGAGACAAGAAAGGTTGCATCTTAGATAACTTGCCAGTGGTGTTGCTAACCTCTGTTCTGGCATCTACGCCATTCTCTACGAGATACTTAATGAAGAACATATTTGCAGCCTTGCCTGCTTGGCCGGGGTCCGTAGGCGTGTAAACAGCAGGTTCTAGTCCGAAACTCTTATCCTTTTTGTCAGTCTCGACAATTTGTTCCAGAACACCATTAATTAGCTTGCGGTATCTTTCTCCATGCTCTACAATATAGAAACCGTCAGCAGTACGCGACATCATGACAGAAGCTGTCCAATCCGGGTCTGGATAAGATTCAGAAGGTAAGCTACCTGCCAAATCCATACCGCGTACACGATTTGTTATGTTATTCGGAGCACTGTCAATTTCCTCAACCCACTCGCGCTTGAAGTAACCTGCCGTGGATTCTTTAGCAAACCACGATCCAAGTAACAGACGCTCACGTTCTACACGTTTAAGATTTTCCAGACGCTTTACATAGCCCGGATTGATCTTATTCATGATCGGGTTGTCTTTAATAGTAGCCGCGATGTACGTATAAGATTGGCACTGAATACCCGGATACTTCGTATTCAACTCTTCTTGAGACGCACCAAATACTAATGTACCTTCGTAGGAACCATAGAAGCGTTCTACACCTGACATCTCTGGGCGAGGAATACCTGTCACTGGATCAAGATAAGCCTCTACAAATGGCATCAAGTGGGAATTATACCGGGGATTGCAAGTGGCTACGAGTTGGTGTGGGCCTTTGGCCTTAGAGCGGATGCGAGACTCAAGATAACGTACTTGTACCTGTGTGTGATTTTGTGCTTCATCAAAAACAACTAGTGAATACTGTCCACCGTCGTAGTTGGTGATATCACGGTCTGCACCACAAACTTTAAACTGCACTTGTGCGCCGGATGGAAATGTTGCGGTCATCTGAGGGTGTGTCTTAAACACCGCTCCAAATTGTCTCCACATTGCGACAGCTTCTTGGTACAATCCACCAGCCTGAGAAAGCTGCGTAGAAGTTTCGCGGATAAATACTGCCCTGAAATTAGGGTCTTTCATGTACTTTAGGATTAGCAGTAATGCTTGGTGTGATTTTCCGCAGCCAGCGCCGCCGCCAAAAATTACATAATCACTTTTACAGTTTAAAAACTTTCTGTGTGTCTCAGAGCTTGGACCAAGACTAACTTTAGCAGCCATAGGACTCCTCTTTTATTTTAGTAACGACAAAAACAGGCTTGCCATTTCTAGCAAAGCCTGTCCATAAATATTGGCGGAGAAAGTAGGTGCCGCCCCCAGACCGATTTCTCAGCCGCGAGGTTTCAAATCTCGCTCTGGCACTCGCCAGTCATTCTCCATGTTCTTGTGCAGACGCCACGCTATACCTTGCTCTGCAACTTAGTGCTCACATAAGCACCCTCTCCACAACTTGTTAATATTCAAAACCACCTTTTATGAACATAACAAATGCTTTAAAATGTATATTTCTGCTCAAAAACGATTAGAAATCATCACTTTTGCTTTAAACCTTATACAAAACACTTCCAGCTTCGCTCAACTCAGATACCCGGAGAGGAGGATTCACACCAAGGAGCGAAGCTGGAAACATTCTGGAGCGGGATGACGGCTTCGAACCGACGACCTATAACTTGGAAAGATATCGCTCTACCAACTGAGCTAATCCCGCTTTGAAAATTGAAGTAGTATTTAGCAGGAGGCTAGGCGCTACTCTAGCAAAGGAACAATAGGCGTGTGACGACGCCTCGTTTTACCCTTCCGTCTAGTCAATGGCTTGGACTTCCAACCTAACCGTATCCACTGTCATAGGGGTAACACCATTTCTGGCCTCCTCAGAGAGTATCCAATCCCGCTATTTCGCTAGACAATATCGTTACGCGGTCTCACCGAACGAAGTCTCGTTTCCCTGATTAATGTGTCTGCTTCCCACATCGCTCCTGCTAAATACTACTTCAATACAATTGGTGCTCCGTGTCAAACTTAACAGCTACAGACAGACGAACTGCTGTAGGCCAGAGGTTTGCACTCCGAAGACTTTAGAAGGCGTCCCTTCATTTCTTTATGGTGCCTAGATACAGATACTAGGGCTTAAACTATATCCGGGGTTATCAGCCCCTCGCTAGATATAGTCACTAGTCTCCAGTCGTCCGTAGCGTTGTGTACGTTGCTGGCTAACCCGTTCTGAAAGATAAGTTCCGACACGTTCTGTAATAACTTGGTGCCCACTGTAGGATTTGAACCCACGACGTTAGTTTACACTTATTCTACCTTACAAGGGTAGCCCAATCGGCCAGCTATGGGAAGTGGGCAAAACTTTACGTATTAGGCGACCAGCTTTCAATGGTCTTGCCTTGATCGTTCATCACATACACATTACCGTCAATGGCCGAAGAACTCTCTCTGCCAATGACATCTGTATAACGAACACAAGGGAAAGACTCTGCAAGACCCTCACCAAAAGATTTGTAAAACTCATATTGAACAACTTCAATCATCTTGAACTTCTTGCGATAATCTTTATCTGCAAGGCCATCGTCACTCATAATCTTCAAAAACATAGTATCTTCCTGTCTATCTAAGTAAGCCATCTCTGGCACAATCTACTCGGACTCTTACCGTTGCATAATTTCCTCTGTCGTAGAAACAGAGTGCAGCCATCTATCTTCAGGTAGCGTCCATCAGATTCTTTACAATACAACCATTCTACGCACAATTCTCACACCTGTCAAGAGATTTCCTGAATCTGCTCAAAATCGACAGTAGGGGTATCATCCTCATCTTCCGTTTGTATTCCCTTGCCCAGCTTTTGCTCAACTATCATTCTCTGCAACTCTATCTTTTTAGCGTTGTTCTCCATGTCATCTCGCAGACTCAACACTGCCTTACTTGCGTCTAGGCCAATTTTCTCATCAGAACTGTCACAAAGTTTTTCCAGCCTCGCTACTGCTGTGAACGAAGCCTTGTCTAGCGCCTTAATAATCTTCATTAGTGCTGTCGGTGTCTTGCGAGGCTTAATCACCCTATTTTCATCTTTTTTAGCTACTGCCACGTAAATCCTCCTTGCTTTGTTCTCTATTAGAACATATAATAACACAGAAATGCTGTGTGTCAAGAGGTGACAAAATGTTAACACTCCTAATAGTTGTCATTCTGACTGCTTGACAACGGTGATTTCTGTGCTACAATAAGACTTATGAACTTTAAGAATTCTCAGAAATAAATGCTTGACAGCAGTAATTCTGAAGAATAGTATGATCTTACCGCAGACAGCTTGCTCTGCACAACAAGGGGAGAAAGATGTACAAAACTATCAAATACTGGGCAATCCTGACTTACGCCAACCTACGAGGTAAAACTTGCGTAGACTTCTTCGGGCAAACTTATGTGATTGCTCTGAACACTGTCCGTCGTATCCGATAACATGCAGACTGCCAAAGGTAATGCCAAGAAGCTTCACCAAATCTTTGTACAAGACGCAGAAGATCACAAAATGGCTATTCACGAAGTGATGTCTCTGTTGCACACTAATATGGAAGCGTACTATAAGCCTGTCTTGGCTGTTATTAATGGAGGCAAAGCTTGATGTCAGAGATTGAAGAATTCTTGCAAGAGTATGAAGCACAAGAAGAGGCTGAGAACCTTTACCACAGCGTCTTTTATATTCCACCATGCTATCAACCACAGGAGAACGACAATGCCGTCTAAAACTATCACTAACCCAAACTTTGCTGTGCTTATGCTAGAAGTGCAAGACCATCTTCGTGCAGGATGGGAGATTGACGAGAATCATTACCCTGTTGCACACTTTGTGTACTACGAAGTAACTCTTGTGAAGGATGAACATGCTGAAGTGTTTCCTGAGAAACCAAAAGGCCCAGATAATGATTTCTTTAAATCCACTGCAATTACACCTCCTGTAAAGAAGGCTGGTCGTCCACCTCAGAATAAGGCTGCACAATGAACGTAATGGAATGGACTTTGAAACAACTGGAACAGGATTCTGAGTGTTGTGGTAATTGTATTGGCTGTAAGAAAGAGTTTGCACAATGTACTGATTTTGAGGTAGAAGTTCTTTGAGAAATAAAACTAAAGGAAATAACGTGAGCAAACAACGTGTAGCAAGCCGTCGTACTAAAGTTGAACATGATTTGGCTAAGCCTCAGACTAAAGCTAAATTTCTTGAAAACGCTCTGGAAATCGAAACATCCATCCAAGCACCCCTGCCAAAGTTTGTACCCGCTACCCCTAATCAACACCGTCAATTGAAATACTTGCAAGAAGGTCGCAGTGCTGTGTGGGCTATCGGTGCTCCGGGTAGTGGTAAGTCGATGGTTGCTGCTTACCATGCTGCTTGTCTTCTGAAGCAAAAGAAGATCGAGAAGATTATGCTCATTCGCCCTGTTGTCTATGTTGGTAACAGCATCGGAATGTTAGCTGGCTCAGCAGAAGAAAAACTCTCAGTATGGTTCAAGCAGACAGTCAACCACTTGGAGAAATTCCTCGGTAAAGGCTACACTCAGTATTGTCTTGATAAAGGCATCATTGAATATCAAGCTGTAGAGCACCTTCGAGGCCACTCTTTTGAAGATGTCTACGTAATCTGTGAAGAGTCACAAGGTCTGACTTTCCAAGAGTATGAAATGCTCCTTACTCGTATCGGCAAAGGTGGTCAAGTTTGTTTCACAGGCGATGAGCGTCAGGCCGCTGCTAAGGACAACTCTGGACTGACCAAACTTATGAACATGCTGGATAATGTCAAAGAGAACGAGCCTGATTATTTGGATGACAATGATCTGAAGGTTATTCATAACGATCTTGGTGTTGTGCGATACACATTGGACGACATTCAGCGATCTGGTGTAGTCAAAGCATTGTCTAAAGTTTATTATCATTTGAAGGATTAATATGAACAAACAGCAACCAAAGAAAGCTGGCAGCTACACTGAAGAGATGCATGAAGAAATCCAAGTGCAATTTTTCCCCGCAAAACATGGCACCTATGTAGCAGACCTTTTCGGCTACATCAACTCTCCAGCACAATTCTCCCAGATTGTCACTGTCCTGAACAACATGCGAGAAGAAGACGAATTAGTTATCAACCTCTGTAGTTTGGGTGGAAATCTGTCGGCCATTAGTAGCTTGCTCCACGGTATCAACAAGACGGAAGGTACTGTACATATTTGCGCTACAGGTTCCAATGCCTCTGCTGCTACTCTGCTGCTTCTTGCTGGAGACAGTTTTGAGTTGTCAGAAGACTTTGAAGCACTTTTCCATAATGGCAGTCTTGGTTACGGCGGCAACTTCAACGAGGTTAAGGTGCAAGCTCCCTTTTCTCTGCAACACATGGAGAAAATCTTCCGCAACCATTACCAGTTCTTCTTGTCGGATTACGAGATTGAGGAAATGCTGAAAGGGGTAGACATTGCTATGGGGCCGGAAGAGTGGTGCGAACGTGCTACTGCTCGTATTGAGAAGATGCAAGCCAAGATGTTTGAAATGCAGAAGCAAGCACAAAAAGCACAACGCAAGCCACGCATCAAGAAAACTCCCTCTAAAGCTCTTGACAAGCCTGAGAACCCTGCCGTATAATTAGTTCATTGCCCTGATGTCCGAAAGGCTTCAGGGCTTTTCTTATGGAGAGTATAATGTTGACAGAAAAAGACGCTGTGCAGAAAGAGAAGGATGCACTTATGAAGCAAATACGGCACATGACAAGCCTCTGCACTTGTCCTAGTTATGTGAGTGTACAGGAGCTTGTGGAGTTTATTGCTGTCATGAAGGGAGAACAATGATGTACTTAGTAATGGTTGACCGCTGGGGCAGCTATGGCTGTGACGAACCCTACATGGTGTTTCACTCGCAGCGTAAGGCAGAAGAGTGTGTAGAGTCTATGAATGCTTATGACCCTAGGGATTGTTATACAATGTATGAAGTGGAGGTTGGCGATGAATGACATGTTTGGTATGACCATCATTGCAGGAGATGTTGTGCTGAAACCCAAGATGCTTGGTCGAAGCCCTTTCATTGAGAAGCGAACTGTTACTCTTATCAAAGACGGTAAGATTTATCTTGACGATAGCAAGGTCGCTATTAATTTCCCGGAGAGATTGGTGGTATTCAATGTTTAAGAATTTATTCCAAGCCCTCTTCGGAAGCTTCTCTCGTAAGCGTAAGTTGTCTGAGGACGAACTGGCACTCGTGCGTAGGATGATTTCTGAGGCCAATGCTATTGCTGATGGCAGCTATGTTTTTGAGGATAGCAAGCTTCCTAAGCCTCAGATTCCTGAACGTAGAAAGAATCCTCGATGAAAGAATTTCTAAAACATGCTTGGCAACCTATCCTAATGGGAGCTACGCTAGGCACAGCAAATATCATGTTTTACAATAGCTGGCAATTCTGGGTGATTTGTCTGTTATATGCTTTTAAGGTTGGGAAGTAACAGAGGCTCTCTTCGGAGGGCTTTTATTTTATGTGAGTATCGCATGCGATTAAGTCGGGCAGGAGTTACCCATTGACAATACACAGAATTCTGATATAATAGACCTTATATAGATAAAGAAAGGAAGTTATGGTAGATAAACTTAAAGCAACAAAACTTCGGGAGTTAGGATACACCTACGCACAAATCGCTGACCAACTAGATTGCTCTGAGGCTTGGTGTAGGAAGAACCTAGTATCTGTGTGCAAGGGAGAACTTGTGATAGAGGCAGAAGTAACTACAAAACTGAAGGCCATCAAGATTCTTGAGGATGCTTTACAACAATTGAGGGAGATGTGAATGGCGTCGAGAAGTCTTGAAAGTTACATCGGAGAAGTTTTTGGAAAACACAAGCAGTTGGAAGTAGTTGATGTGGATACTAAAGCAGGAGTTGGTGGTAAGAGAATGCTATACATAAAGTGCTCTATCTGCTCAAAAGACCATGAGATGTTTGGAGACGGTGTATTCACTATTACGTCAGGGAATCTCAATAAAGGAATTCAACCTTGTGGATGTGGAGCTTACCAATACAGCCCGGAACAAATGTTGTTAAGGATTCGTAGGAGAATTGTTGAGAAGGGTTTCAATTTAGAACTTATAGGCTTCGCCGAGCCTTACCGTGGAGTGGACACCAGATTGACTTTGCGGTGCACTGTGCATAATACTATATGGAACACAGTTGACGTACATGTGATTCTTGGCAGTAGGTACAAAGGGATGTGCATAGAGTGTGAAAAGAATTTTATATCCGAACGTCGAACTGTGGATGAACAACTTATCATTGAAAATATAACAGCTTTGAAAAGGTATCCAGAAGGTTCCGTATTCTGGAGGACGCCTGAAAAGAGAAAGATTAGTCTTGAAGGTCACAATACTGGAAACAAGTGGGCGATGACTTGCGGTATTTGTAGCGAGGATGAATATGTACAGCAAGGTTTGTGTTCAGGTGTATTTGAAACAACTGCACAACAACTACAGAAAGGGAACTTACCCTGTAGATGTGGCGAACACTTTATCTATTCTGTCGAGCAAAGGCGCTTTCAAATAGAACAACACCTCAGTTCACCTGAAAAAGCTCATTACTCTTTTGTAGGATTCCACGAGAAAAACAACTGGCAACATACCAGTAAACTGAAATTTAAAATGTTCTGCGAGCATCATGGCAATTTTGATAGCAGTGTGCTTACTATGAAAACGAGAGAAATACAATGTCCTTTGTGCAGGGTAGGCGGTGGGTATAAGACAAGTTTACCCGGTAGCTTATACATTCTCAAAATAGAAGGTGAGGGCGGCAATTTCACAGGTTATGGTATTTCAAATCAAATTGAGAAAAGGCTGCAAAGACACGTATCAGAGCTTTACAAATATGGTTACACAATTACTGAGCAAAGAATCTTCAACTTCTCTGGGAAGAAGACTTTGGCAGTAGAGAGTAAAATTTTCCATAATTTTGAAATCTGCTCTCAGAACATCTCTGGTTTCCGTGAAGAGGCAGTCAGTTCGGAAGATTTTGATAACCTAGTTAACTTTGTGCAGACCCATTCACCCTCTTCTGAAACGAAGCTTGATATTGTACTTCCCTCCGCTCGTGCTCTTTCAAATATTCGGGCATCTTCCCCTCCCATCGCTTTACATTGCGATCAACTAAGCTAGAATGAACGCCGTGCTTTAGTGCTATGTCTTTCAGCTTGGCACCAGATTTTCTATCTTCAATCATACTTGAAAGGATTTCTGGTGTCAACTTCAAAGGTGGACCTAGTTTGGTTCCTTGTGCTTTAGTACGTTCCAATCCAGCATGAATCCTCTCTACAATCATGTCTCGTTCCATCTCAGCCACCGCAGTAAGCATCGTAATCATCATCTTGCCAGCAGAACTGGTGATGTCCATCTTACCCAGTTGGATGACCACTAAGCAGATTTTCTTTTCTTTGATTTGCTTGATAGTTTGCAAAGTGTCAACAGACGTTCTCCCTAGCCTATCAATTTTCACGATGACCACTGTGTCCCCTGCTTCGCACTTCTCAATCATCTGTTTGAACTTTGGGCGAGAGAACGCATCTACAGTGCCTGACACTCCGTCATCGGAGAACCACTCACTCACAGCAAAGCCAGCATCAAGAATTTCTTTCTTTTGGTTATCAGTAGTCTGATTTTTATTGCTCGTACTAATTCTCAAATACCCATACACTTTTGTCATGATTTTATCTCTTTCCAGTAATTCATTCTCGATGTAGAGATTGTACAGAGATTTCCTATATTGTGCAAGAATATTTACAGGAAATTTTGAAAATAATTTTTTGAAAGAGTCCCTATTTCTATTTCTTAGATAGGGCTTATTTGCAGAATATCTGAGCTTATTTGCGCCTTATTGGCAGGATTATTTTGCACAATTTTGGTGCGTTGAGAGTGTCTTTGGAAATGGTCATAGGCGCAAGTGGTATTAAACCTGCCGCACGGTGGCTGTAGTGTTGCTACTAAGACAACGAAATATCTGTATATTCGTACAGTAGTTTACCCTCGTAACCACCTATTGCAGCCGTCCTCCCTCTATTCAAATGATTATAGGATAGGAATGATTCTCATCTGGTCATTCATAATCTGCATGTCTATTCGTGATAGCTGCCGCTTTATCTGCCGCCTATAATCCCTTTGTAATCAAGCCTCTACACCCTCTCAGAGCCTCCCATTCTGCCGCTTTGATATGTCACCTATGCTTGCCCATACAGCCCCTCACAACCCCTCTGCTGAATAATCCCTGCTCGATATGTTATCAGGCTGCTAATTGTTACTCTGCTGTAACATAATGCTTCTTGGAAACAGTTGAGAGCGTTACCTTGTAGCAACATTGTAGGATATTAATGACTCGTTGGTTATTAATGAGAATGTTCTGCGCGATAAGATGCGAGGGGATTCGGGTGGGAATTGTGGGTTTAATACTGCACAATAATTAGGCAGTGTGTTGGTCAGGTATAACACTTACTATAGTGTATGATAGCTGCCTATATTTTAGGCACAATAAGAGGTACTGTGTGAGACTACTATAAGTACTATATTACGATACTTTTAGATAGCAAAAGACCACCTCATAGGGTGGCCTCTGTGTTCTGTTGTACCTATCCTCAATGGTTATTCTTTATGCATACTGTACTTACCCCATGCAACATGACTACCTGCGAAGGCTGGAACAAGGCTTATCAGTCCTTCCCTCTTCTCAGCCGCTGCGCATACGTTATTGTTCTTGATGGGATTGTCATCGTCATACAGGGCTATGTACCAGCAGCCTACAGGACCATAGCCTAGCTCTTTAGCGAGAGGGCTAGTAGGGTATGCGTAGCCGATGTTCTTTGTAATAGTCATAATTGATGTTTCCTCAACAAGTAATAACACAGATCATCATTGTTCTTAGGCTTAGGGCAATCCCCACCACTAGGCTTACACCCTACTTGAACTCCCAATAGGGTCTTAACAACATCTAGTTTGTACCCTAGCAAACACTTACTGTATTGTGATGTCTCCATGGCCCTACAACCGTTACAAGTCTTAATCATGTTGTTCTCCTTAGTTGATGTAGTAATTATATACGTAACAAAGCCCACATGCAAGCATTATTTGCACATGAGCGTAATTATTTGTTATGTTGTGTTCTTACAACGAAGATTACTTCCTTTTAAGAAAATGCTCCAACATACTCAAAGCAATTTCTTGGCAATCCGCTTTAGTCGCTCCGCACACAGGCCCATTTATAATAGTCTCCCCTAGTGACGGATGCTTCATAGGAGTGTCAATATACACTTCCATTCCCTCAGAGGTTACAAGCCTCCAAGGGTTACGGCTATAGTTCATTTTGATGATTTTCATTATAGGTAGAAGTAGCTTTGATTGAGATGACGGAAAATAGAGGACTCTTCGTTATTAAGGCTAACAACTTCATAACCACCGTCGAATGACATAAGACTAACAATGGAATCATCAGGGTAGACGTAGAATGTCTGTCGAATCGTTAGTCCTCGTACGTCACTATAGAAAGTGACAGCAGCGGATTTTACTTCAGTGAGGCATTCGCTTTTGATGTCTTTGAAGAGTTCGATTACGTTCATGATTTTCTCCTGTTTGTGTTTGCTTGCTCGATGTATTAAGTATACACCCATCCACAAAGAACACAAGAGAATTCTTCAAATAAATTGAATGTTGTTATTCTGAGACAGCACAAACCTTAACATGCTCCTCACTCATCCATTGCAAACCTAGCATTCCTCCGAACACAACGCCATAACTCCAGCTATTAGTGTCCTTAGAATGCTTCCTGTGCTGTACTACGCCATCGCTACTAAGGTAGCGCACAGCTTGACCATGTTCGTACTTAGGAGGCGTCATATCTCCTTTAAACGTTATTTTGCTCATACATCCTCCTCAGCCAAAACAAACCTAGTCTCATGCCACTCACCCTGAACACCCTCCAGCTTGACAAAGAATGTCTCAGAGTCTTCTACAGTGTATTGTGCCAAGTGTTGCAAAAGAGGCATTACGCACAGAGCGTTAGCCTCTGAATCTTCATCGTCAACACATACCACAATGTCACCTTGTTTGAACATGGGAATTCCTTTCATACTAGATTCAACAGTTTCGGCGGTAACGTATTGGTCATCATCATACCAACGAATTTTCATACAATCTCAATAGTTTTGATCTGACTGTCGCCAATACTATACAGCAATCCTTCAGCACTGTACAAAGAATAAACTTTGCTGCCGTAGCCGTCGCTCTTTTCGACAATACTCGTTACGCCGGTGAAGATTGCGTTATCGTTGCTATTATATGTAATCTTGACTTGCATGTTATTTCTCCTAAGAATCATTCCGCCTCAGCACATTGCCTCAGCCCATGTAAAGAATAATACGCTATGTTGTGAGGGAATGCAAGCTATTTCTACCCTTTTACAAGAACAGCAATAATCTCTTTACCAATGACACGTCTCCAAGTAGAGAGACACTCGTCAAGGTAGACATCGCCGTAGAAAACTCGCAGTTCTTCACCGGTATCTTTAACAACAATTTTGTATGTATTCATGATTTTATCCTTAATACTTGATCGAATGTAAATCAGAGAAAGACTAGCTTGCGCTAGTATCCCAGCCAATCCCGCACAGCCCCAAAATCAGCCTCAATAGTTTCCTCTTGCGAAAATGCTACTCCATCCTTGCTGTAAACAGCCTCTACAACAATCTTTCCCTCATGCGCGGAGAGGACGTTGATAGAGTGTTGCTGTAGGTATTTGATTAGGGTGGTCATGATACGACAATACCCTTCTGCGCGTAGTAGTCAATCATCTTAATAATATCCTGTTCTGGTGTAGCTATGGACCTCAGTTGAGCTATCAAGAAATGAGCATCTTGTTGTTCTTTGGTAGTCTTAGCTAGTAACTCTTTGGCGTGCAAACGATCACCACAGCCGCTTTCGCAGATCAATTTCCATTGTGTACGATTGTAAGCTTTGCCGGACCACTCACCATGACCTGTAGAAACTTTCTCGAACCATTGTGCTTTCTGTCCTTCTTTGATTTCTGCACCACACAGGAAGCATTTGCAAGTTTTCTTAGCTATTGTGAACTTGAGCATTTTGTTCCTCCTGTTGTGTGTTTGCTTCCAATCGTTCGGTGCTTACCTCTGCACTTCCAATTCTGCGCTTCGCTTGTCGTTCGCTTGCGCTACCGATAGACACATCATCTCATATCTTCCGCACCAACGCAAGAGAAATGTACAATTATTTGTTGTGCCGTTTTACAACAATAGCTCCGCACTTTGTCATTGTAGCTGTACGAACGAAGAATTTACGCCTGTAATGATGTCCTCCGTGCCAACGGGTGTATCCGGCATAGTGGCCTTCTCGTTGATTACGTGATTGCATATCAACCTGCCACACCGTCAACCTGAAACGGCATAAATACTTCGTCTAGAATTGTACCTATTTCTTGATGTACAATAACATCATCTAATTCTTCGTAGCGCCTACTTTCTTCTCTAACAGAGTCGAACACAGGTTTATCATATATTGCAAGATTGCAATCTCCTGTGGTGTAGCAACCAAAACGCTTAGACGGACATTTATCCATAAGCTTTTGAAAGTCTTTAATCCACTTCTTTTCCTCTTTTGTAAGAGGCTCAATTTCATAAGTCATTTTGATTCCCTAATAGGCTTATTCATCATTCCCAACAACGCCAGAAAGCCGCTTGTCAACACGTCACACATGCATTGTTCTCGCCAGAACATATAACGTTTCTTGAATGTTATTGGTATGTCGGATTCTGTCCAGAGGATTGTTATCATCCTATTCTTGCGCCTTATAGGATTTATAATAACTTTCCATATTCTTTACACCTACAGGATTCTTGCTGTGGAAGAAACATACAGGCATCATATAATCGTATTGTTGACAATAGTATGCAAGCCATTTTAAGCAGTCATACCCAGTGTATTCTTGATTGTTGTCAACATCAAAGCATTGTATATCATGATCGAAAGAAATGTACTCAGGCATGCAATGCACAATAGCCTGTTTAAATTGGTCAAATGTGCGGATGGTATGCCAGCAACCAATGTTGCCGTAATCGATCCATGTTACATCTTCTGGTAGTCGTTCATCGTCTAGAAATAAGTTGTAATACATACATCCCTCGCAAATTAAAACATTCCTCGGCAAGCCTATTTGTTAGGCTGTCGTTTATTCACTAGTCAATTCGTTAATGTAATCTTCAACCTTTTGAGATGCGCAAATCCAGTCAGAGTAATGTTTATTGCTAATGTCGCTTTGAAACTGTGCTTTCTTTTCTTCGATGATAAGAGTTTTCAGAATGGTTGCTTGTTCTTTGGTAATCATGATCTTTCTCCAAATAATGAATGTATGAGGCTATTCTACAGTGTTGTGAGGGGATTGTCAAGGGTTATTCATCATCCAAAATTGTAGCATCATAAGGCACAATGTCCTGACTAAAGGCCATTCCTGCCGAATAGCCCTCTGTTTCCATATCGTACACTGCACAGCCGTCATAGCCTGTATCAAGCTGTACGTCATGTTCTATGCAAAGCTGTTTTAGTGCTTCTATGAAATTGTTGTATTTTGTCATGTTATTCTTTAACCACATTAAAAGGAATCTTAAACTCGCTCAAAGGAATCTCTTTAAAGATTGTACTCTGTCCGTCATTGTATAAAATCTCAATCACCGACCACTTTTTAATGTCTGCCATACTATCATACTCTTTCTGTACAGTTGCCTTAAAGCCGTTGTAATAACCTTCTTTGGTCAGTAGTTGACTACCATAAGCCACAGTGTAGAATTCTCCAATCTCTTCGTCAAGGTTGCACACACTGAAGCTAGGCTGCTCCACTTGAGACAGTTCTAACAGGAACCTTTGCATACGTTCTGCATCACTAGCACTGATAAACTCTACCTCCTCATCATTCTTACGTGCTGTCTGACTCGTTACAGCAACCGCAATACCGTCAAGGAAATACACTCGCACGCCAACCCATGTATCTGTGCACAACCATTTAGTCAGGAATGCATACTTAAGACGTTCTTTAATAATGCTGTCATAAGCATAACAGTTCATACCTAAAGCACTATTAAATACTTCTATATCATAACACGAGTCAATGTCGTCTTTGTTGATACGGTCGATTGCTTCTGAGAGTTTCATGAT